>OBWF01000630.1_pt1 | contig 13843 bp, 8 predicted proteins | sample 1495211 | NCBI WGS metagenome assembly OBWF01 (sample SAMEA2580051, study PRJEB22360) | human gut metagenome | reverse complement strand
TCGGCACGATGAACACGAACACGAACACCACCGCAAAAGGCCACATGAACTTCCAACCACGCCAATCCGCCTTGTGTTTATTGACACGCACGGTTGCCGAATGCAGTGGCATATTGGCAACAACTTCCGTCGCTGACATCATTCTCTCCTTCGAGACATTTTTTGATTGTTTTTGATTGCCGCGCAAAGATTTCCGAGTGTGAAACAGGTGTGGATGGGAAAGCATCCCTTTCGCGCCTGTACTTTCACTCCACGGTGGAGCCTTGATGAATCGCACCCTGATCGTTGGACTGAAGAAATTCAGATTTCGATGATCGGGCGGTACGGTTCATGCCTTCGAGGACACCTGATGGTATTCTTTTTCCTTTCTTTCTATATGAACGGCAGTGGCATGATCCTTGCTTTTGGCGCCCTTGCCTGTAGTCTGCATCTTAAAACCGAAGGATTATGACTGACAAATAATTTCGATGATTTCGACGATTTCAATAATCAAGGCACTCACCAGAACAGGCGCGCGCGACTGTATCGTGTGAGGGCCTACGAAGTTGATGGTTCAGCGCATGATAGCTGAACCGCCGGGGTTGCAATTTGGCACATATTCCAGGCAATTTGTTGATGGAAATATATAGCAGAGCTGTTATTGGCGACATCGCTGTTGATTTACGTTATAGGTTTAATGGGCCGGGAGTCATTGCATATCTCCGTAACCTGTGCCCCTCCATGGGTTTTGTATGCGCCGCTTGAGGGGCCATTGTCGGTGGCGGTGCGGCTGCTACCGTTGGTCTCAGTGGAGTATTCGCTAATGTGACTTTCTCGTTCTTTAGACAATGGATCATCAATTGTGTTGGCCGTTGCGTGATGCAGCCGCGCATGTCTGTTATGGTGAGTGCCTTGATTATTGAAATCGTCGAAATCATCGAAATTATTTGTCAGTCATAATCCTTCGGTTTTAAGATGCAGACTACAAGCAAGGGCGCCAAAAGCAAGGTCATGCCACTGCTGCTCAATAGAAAGAAAGGGAAACAATGAGGTTCTCGTTAGGAAAAATAATTGCTCTCTGCGGTGCTGCGGCGATGGTTGTTCCATTGGCAGCGTGTGGAACAACTCAGTCGGAAACTCCCGATGGGAGCGGTAAGACGGTTGTTAATGTTTGGGCTTGGGATAACAATCTTAAAGCTAATGCTAAGGTTTTCATGAAGAAAAACCCTAACATTGTCATCAAATTTACCAATGCCGGTAGTGGTAAAGATGAATACAAAGCTCTGAATAATGCTTTGGAAGCTGGCAGTGGAATTCCGGATATAGCCATGATTGAATATTATGCGATTCCTGAGTATGTAATTAAGGGCTCTCTTAAAAATCTGAATGACTATGGGACTGCCAAATATAAGGATTTCTACACCCCAGGTACTTGGAATGCAGTGAATTTCAATGGCGGTATGTATGGTATGCCAGTCGACTCTGGACCAATGGCTTTTTACTATGACAAAGAGGTATTTGACAAAGCTGGCATTTCTGAGCCGCCAAGTACTTGGGATGAGTTCTATCAAGATGCAAAGAAGATTAAGCAGATTGGTTCATATATTACTAATGATCCAGGGAACGCCGGATTCTTCAATGCAATGGTCTGGCAAGCAGGTGGACACCCATATTCCACATCTAAAGACGGCACCAAGGTTACCGTCAAACTCACTACTGATAAAGGAGTGCAGAAATTCTGTGACTTCTGGCAAAAGATGATTGATGAAGGACTAATCGAAACGAAGACAAAATTTAGTTCTGATGATTGGTATCGTTCAGTTGGTTCCGGAGAATTTGCGAGCGTGATATCTGCTGCATGGGCTCCCGGCATGTTTTTAAACAATGCTTCGGAGGGTGCTGGAAAGTGGCGAATTGCTCAAATGCCAACGTGGAACGTCGGCGAGAAGGTAAGTTCTGAGTACGGCGGCTCCTCCCTTGCCCTGATGTCGTCATCCAAGAATGCGGATGCTGCGTACAAGTTTATGGAATTTGCCAGCACTAATTCTGATGCCATCATGTCCCGTGTGGACCAAGGTGGTTTTCCTGCTGATTTGAAGACCATGTCTAACGATAAATTCCTTAGCCAGACTACTATGGTGAACTCCGATGGAGACACGGTGGATTATTTTGGCGGTGAGAAGTTCAATGCTGAATTCGCCGAGGCTGCGAAGCGTGTCACATCTAAGTTCGAATTTCTGCCCTATGACGTTTATGCGCGAAGCGTTTTCACCGACACTGTCGGGGCGGCTTACACGGGACAGACCACAATGAAGGAAGGTGTGAAGGCTTGGCAGGACAAGCTCGTTGAGCAAGGAAAGAGCCAAGGCTTTACTGTGAACGAATAAGGATAACAATGGCTGGAATCAAGGACGTGGCGGCTCTCGCAGGAGTTTCCATAAGCACGGTTTCCTATGTGATGACAGGGAAACGTCCCATAGGGGCAAATACCCGTCGGAGAGTATTGCAAGCTGCGCGGGAACTTGGTTACTTGGCGAAAAACGGTGGTCTAGCTCCGTTGAGTGGTGAGACTCATTTCGTCGCGCTGAGTTCGCCCGTCCATGATTCCACCAGCTATACCAACTATTGTGCTTATTTTCTAAATTTTCTCAAAGCGGCCAGGCGACTTGGCTATGAAACGTTGCTGTTGACTGAGGAAACAGGAGATGAGCAGCTTCGCTCTATCATCGATACTGGGATGGTGGATGGTGTCGCTCTTATGGATGTGACTATGAATGATCCCCGGATTGAATTGGCTCAGCTTTCAAGTATTCCGCTCATTTCTATTGGACATCCTATGAATGAAATAAATGTGCCATGCATTGATACCGATTTTATTGAAATGGGTGAAATGATCATGCAAACGCTTTGTCGTAATGGGCACAGCAGAATTCTGTTTGCAGGGGGGAAGGAGATTGATTACGAACGAAATGGAGGTGCAAATTACCTCATTCGGCTCAGGGCATCAATGCATGATGCTGCTGCGCGATACAAGATTCATATAGATGAAGAGTTTACCGACGAGGATGATTTCGATGCTGCCGAAAACCTACTTGAGAGGTTCATCTCGAGTGAGAACACAGCAATTGTGACTCAAGGCGGCCCATTGTTCCTTAATAACCTTGTTGCTGCGACGCGGCAGCGTGGAATGAAGATTCCTCAAGATCTTTCGCTGATTTCAGCGGGAACATATACAGATTCCATAGGCAAGCGTCTGAGGATAGATGAATTTCCCTTAATGCCAGCAGAGTTGTGTCAACTGGGCATGAGCATGCTTGTTCGACTCATGGATGGAACTCTAAAGGGAAAGGAAAAAGCAACATTGATTCATCCCGTGTATAGGCAACGTGGATCCATAGCATCGCGTTGATGAAGAACTTGATTTAATAAGGAAACAAGATATGACTGATTTCAATCGTTCCGTCCTTCCCGACGCCGTGCGTTCCAACGGCGCGACCCCGAACCCGTGGTGGGCCAACGCGGTGGTCTACCAGATCTACCCGCGTTCCTTCCAGGACACGAACGGCGACGGCATCGGCGACCTGAAGGGCATCACCAGCCGTCTCGATTATTTGGCTGATCTTGGCGTGGACGTGCTGTGGCTGTCCCCGGTCTACAGGTCCCCGCAGGACGACAACGGCTACGACATCTCCGACTACCAGGACATCGACCCGCTGTTCGGCACGCTCGACGACATGGACGAGCTGCTCGCCGAGGCGCACAGGCGCGGTCTGAAGATCGTGATGGATCTGGTGGTCAACCACACGTCCGACGAGCATGCCTGGTTCCAGGACTCCCGGGACAAGGACGACCCTCACGCCGACTGGTATTGGTGGCGTCCGGCCAGGCCGGGCCACGAGCCGGGCACCCCGGGCGCCGAGCCGAACCGGTGGGGTTCGTATTTCGGCGGTTCCGCTTGGCAGTACGATCCGAAGCGCGGCGAATACTACCTCCACCAGTTCTCCAGGAAGCAGCCGGATCTCAACTGGGAGAATCCGGAGGTGCGCAAGGCCGTGTACAGGATGATGAACTGGTGGATGGACCGTGGCATCGACGGCTTCCGCATGGACGTGATCACCTTGATCTCGAAACATCTCGATAGCCACGGACGGCTGCCTGGAGAGGTCGACTCGGAACTGTCCGAAGGAGAGATAGGCGAAGAGGGATACACGGACGCGAGCCCGTTCTGTTCCGATGGTCCGCGGCTCGACGAGTTCCTCGCCGAAATGCGCCGTGAGGTGTTCGAGGGCCGTGAGGGCTACATGAACGTCGGCGAGGCGCCGGGCATCACTCCGGAACGCAACGAGTTCATTACCGATCCGGCCCACAAGGAACTCGACATGCTGTTCCTGTTCGACCACGTGGGCGTCGACCAGGAAGGTTCCAAGTGGAACACCGTGCCGTTCGAAGTCAGGAATCTGCGTGCTCGTCTTGCCGACCAGCAGGAGGCCGTGAGGAACGCCGGCTGGGCCAGCCTGTTCTTCTGCAACCACGACCAGCCGCGTGTCGTGTCCCGTTGGGGCGACGACTCTGACCGCGAGTCGCGCGAGTTGAGCGCCAAGGCGTTCGGCATGCTGCTGCACATGCACCGTGGCACCCCCTACATTTATGAGGGCGAGGAGCTGGGTATGACCAACGCCCATTTCACCAAGCTCGACCAGTACCGCGATCTGGAGGCCATCAACGCCTACCGCCAGCGCGTGGAGGAGGCCAGGTGCCAGTCGCCGGAATCGATGATGGCGGCCCTCGCGCTCATCGGACGGGACAATTCGCGCACGCCGATGCAGTGGGACGCTTCCAGGTACGCCGGCTTCACCGCGGCCGACGCGGCGACGGAACCGTGGATCGGCGTGAATCCGAACCATGTGGAGATCAACGCGGCCGAGGAGTTCGACGATCCTGATTCCGTGTACGGCTTCTACAAGAAGCTCATCGCCATGCGCCACGGCAACGCGACCGTCGCGACGGGCGAGTGGAATCTGGTCGCGGCAGACAGCGAGCAGGTGTATTCGTTCACCCGTACCGGCGGCGACGATACGATTCTCGTCATGGTCAATCTCACCGGTAGGACGGCGCGGGTGCCGGCGGAGGTCGCGCGATTGCTCGGGAATGGCGTGAGCGAGTCGCAGGTGCTGCTCAGCACCTATGATGCCGTACATGGCGTGAAGTCGATCGCTCGCGGCGAGCTTGCTCGTTGGGAGGGAGTCGTGATTCAGCTCTAATCGACTCAAGCTGACTTCATGTTCACGCTCGACCTTACCCTGGTTGAGTGTGGACATGAAGTCAATGTCAGGGGCGTGTCTATCTCCCAGAGTGGCGTCTCTTAATGGGGAAGTCGATGTCCGTCAAATGTGAACTGGAGAACACTGGCTGGTGCAGGGCCATCTAATTTACTTAGCTACTAACTTAACGGCAAATCTTAAAAGGTGCAGCCTCGCATGATTCTGGTGAGAGGTTTTTCGTTGTTCCGTGCTGCGGATAAGCGTCATGTTGTTGTTTGACGTTCAATTGTCATATGGGTCGTGAGACTTTCCGGTTGTGCCCGAAGTCTTGCGCAAAAGCGGTCTGGCCCGTTGCCGGGTCGGTTTCAGTCGGTTGTCTGCATGGTGTCACCGAGTCGGGACATGTCCAGGTAGCGGCGGCTCGACGGCATCATGCAATCAACCGACTGAAGTCATTCCCCCGACGACGGACCAGGCCACATTTGCGCAAAACATCGGGCACAACCTCTCCGCGCCTGAGGGGCCTTTCTATGCCTTTGACCGGTGCGTACTATCCAAGGGCGGCATGCTGTAACACTGACCTAGCGCTGCTCCTATGTCACAGGCAGCAGTCAGAACAGCAAGCCATCATCAGGTCGCCGCAATCAGTCCGTAAGATAGGCCTGCGCATCCAGCGCTGCACGGCAGCCCATGCCCGCTGCGCTGATCGCCTGACGATAAGTACGATCCACGCAATCGCCTGCAGCAAAGATGCCTGGCGCACTGGTCATCGTGCTGGCACCCTGCACCACGACATATCCATCATCGTCACGGTCCACAACACCGGCCGCAAAATCAGTGGCTGGCGTATGACCGATAGCCACGAATACGGCGTTGGTGTCCAGCGTGCTTTCTTCTCCGGTCACCACGTTACGTACGGCGATGCTGCTGACACTGGCCGGTGCTACAGCCGGTCGTTTGAGCGTCAAGCCAGGAATGGCAATAGGTGCACCGGTGTTCTGTGTGGGGGAGGAGGTGCCGGTAATGGAGGTCACCACTGTGTTGGTCATCAGAGTGATGGTCGGATTGGCTTTGGCTCGGTCCACCATGATCTGCGAGGCGCGGAAGCTATCGCGTCGGTGAATCAAGGTGACCGAAGAACCGAACCGGGTCAGGAATAATGCCTCTTCAAAAGCCGAATCGCCACCGCCTACGACCACGATAGGCTTGTTCCTGAAGAAGAAGCCATCGCAGGTGGCGCAGTACGAGACGCCATGTCCGGACAGCTCCTGTTCGCCGGGCACCCCAAGCTTACGGAATGACGACCCTGTGGCGATGATAAGCGACGATGCCTCCAATTGGGAGTCATCGGAGAGCGTTACACGATAGGTCGGCTTGACCGAATCACTCTCACACGCCTCAATGGAAGAGACATCGTCTGTGATATAGGTTGTACCGAAGCGCTTGGCCTGTTCCTTCATGCGATCCATAAGATCCGGGCCAAGAATACCTTCCGGGAATCCGGGGAAGTTCTCCACCTCAGTGGTGTTGATCAACTGTCCACCTGGCGACAACGCACCAGTGACCATAACAGGATTAAGACCTGCACGGCCAAGATAGATGGCGGCCGTGTAGCCAGCGGGACCAGAACCGATAATGATGACGTTATGTTTCACGTGAAACATTGTCACACCCCCATACGATATTCCATGTCATTCAGCCAGACGCGAAGAAAGGGCGGCACCGTCGAATGTATGCGAACGGTACCGCCCTTCTTGGGTCAGTTATCGGTATAGATGCCGATTAGAAGACCTCCACCTTCTCGATGTACAGCTGGTTCTGCGGCAGGCTACCCGATGGCACCCACAGCAGCAGATCCTGCGTATTGACGGCTTTGGTGAACTTCACCTCAGTAGTGCCACCTTCAGCAAAGGTGAATTCGGCCACCTGCTCGCCCTGAGTGGGGTCTCCAGTGGTATTTGCGCGAATATAGCCCTTACCACCGGATGTGCGGATGGTGATAACCATGCGGTACGCATCCTGCGGCTGGTCAAGGTGCATGTAGTATGCGTACCCGGATTGGCCGCCAGGATTCGACAGGAAGTTGGCGCTGGAAATCGTAAACGCCGTGTTGTTCTCATGGCGCGGTTGCGGAGCAGCGCTGGAATCCTTATCGCCGGACTTCTTGGCCTTGGTCTTCTTGGACGACGAATCAGCAGTCTCGGACTTCTTGGACTTGTCTGATGCCGAGTCCCTGGATTCGCTCTGAGTGGCATCACTCGACTTTGAGGAATCGTCAGTGGCGCCACCGTTCGTCGCGTTCTTGCTGCCACCGAATGGCACAGCGTCAGCATTGATATCGGGCCAGTCACCTTCACTGGAGTTGCTGGAAGCATCGGCAGGATTGTCTCCGGAGGATCGGAACGCATGCACTGCCCAAACAGCCGCTGCCACTACCAATATCAGAGCCACAATGATGGCAACGACCTTGGTCGACAGTTTGCCGAACAGATGTTCATCGGGCAGCTTGCTGTCATCCACGTCATCCGGCACATCCTTCGGTGTGAAGCTCGGAGGAATGGCGCTTACTTCGGCAATGCGGGCCTGCTCCTCTTCCAAGGCACGCAGCGATTCCTCACCAGGAGCCACAGCACGGCCGCTGGCGTCGAACACGGGAATACGACTGGTTGTCTCTCCCACGGTGGCATCGGGAATACCGCCGGTAACAATAGGCACTGTCAACCGAGTATTATCACCCGGACCGCCGATGGGGGCCGGATTCATTTCGCTGTACCAGTCACCGGTGCCTTCACCGGAAAGATTTTCGTGCTCCCAGGCGTCAGAAAGGTTGAAGTCAAACAGACGGCGGGCATCAGACTGAGACTGGTTACCGTCAGCAGTACTGGACCCATCAGGCAGAGGAACCGGTGACATCGCGTGCGGAGCGGGGACGGCGGCCGTCTGAACCGGCAGGGAAGGGGTAATAGACAATTCCGGAAGACTGCTGCTGTTAATCAACGTGCTGGGAATAGGCACGATATCAGTCTCGTTGGCAGGCTTCAGTATCGCCTTGGTAATCGAGCAATCGCTTTCCACGCTCGGCAAAGCAATATCAGCATCGCTCAGTTCAGAGAGCGGCTTCCAATTACCCAACAAGGCGTCGAGTTCTACAAGGGCAGCCATTGGCAACGTATGATCGTCGGGCTCGCTCAAGGCCAATCCACGCTTGCAAATCACGCGGAATTCGCCAGGGGTGTCTTGCGGCAAGGCACGCAGATTGAATGTGGGTGTCGCTTGGCTTGGCGTGCGTGTCAGCAGGGTATAGAGTAATGCCGCAAGCTGGCGAATCGCATACCGTTCAGGACCGTCCGTACGCAGATCGGTAGCGGACGTATCGGCCAGCATCGTGGCACATGGTGCATCGGCAATTTGCACACCGGAGGTAGTCACTCGAACGGTGTCGGTTGTGATGACGATGCCGCTGGGAGTATCCGCAATGACCTCGCGCAGCACGTCGGCGCATTCTCCGATAATCGACCGGATGGCGCTGTAGCTGAGCGGCTTGGCGGTATCTGCCATGTAGTCAGTCAGGCATTGGCCGCTATCCACCGGCATGACAATGAGAAGTACGTCGGATTCCATACGGTATTTCAGTATGGGAATCACACGATCAGGGCGAGTGGCGGCGATGCGGCCAGCGAGCTTATCGATTGCGGCGAAAGCGCTGCGATCGGTAATGATGAACAGCTGGCAATCCTTTGCCAGCACACGGTCGTTGGCTTTCCATGCCTGAATGCCAGGCTCCTCACGCAACGATGATACCAAGGTGTATCGGTTGAGAATCGTGTCTCCGAGTTGCGGTTTCATAGTGCGTTCGGCTCCGTGTGATTGGTGTTCGAAATTGGTCTTAGATATTCTACGTGCGGGGCTATCCTTGACGGGCTCCGTCTCAGGATTGATTTACGTAGCGTCGACTTTTTTCCGGCTGGGCTGTCACAGCAACGTCCTCACTGGCCGGAGTCTTGTGTAGACGGGCCAGTATCGAGTGATAGGCGCTGATGAGTTCCGGGGTGTGTACCACCCACAACACAGCCACATATACTACGGCCAGCACAATGGTGAGCACCACGCAGATGGCCAGCGCAGACCACCAGCTCATGTGCCCGCCTACTGGTCGAATATCCGCGCCGAGCAGTGCGACTACCGGTCGTTTGATCAGCCAGACCACAACTCCGGAAGCCAGTGCCGCCACAATGGCCTTGGCATATGTCCTCGTGATCTCCCGACCGCCAAGATTGCCTTCGAACTTGCGGCGCAACATCATCAACGTCAGCGGCAACGCCAGTAATCCACCGAGGGTCACCGAGCAGGCGATGCCGAGTACCCAATGCTCAGGAGGAAGTACCATCATGCCGATGATCATGAATATTGAGGTGAATCCATACTGCATCACCGCGGACAGGAAGGGGTGAAGGCCGTCCTCAAAGGCGTAGAACGTGCGCTGGATCAGCAGGAACGCCGACCCCAATGGAATGCCCATAGACAAGGCGATAAGCGCATAGGAGATCAACATAGTCTCGTCCATCGAGACGGACGGAAGCAATGCACGGATGATCGGTTCGGGGAACACGACCATGGCGGCGGCGAAGAACATGATGAGCAGGCCCACATTATTCAGTGCGCTGACCAGGTCGTGCCGTGCCTCATCCAGATTCGCAGCTGCGATGGAACGGGAGATTTTGGGGAACATAGCCGTGGATACCGATACGGCGATGAGTGAATAGGGCAGGATGAACAGTGTGTACGCATTCTGATAGGTCGCGTTGCCTGCCACGCTGAACAGGCTGGCACCCGTCAGTTCGTGGGCGCGCTGCGGTGCGGATGTGGCGATACGGGTAAGGATAATGCCGCAGATCTCACTGGTGATCACCACGCCCAAAGAGCCTAACGCCACGGGACCCATAGACCTGAGTCCAAAGCCGCCAAGCCCGAAGCTGGGTTTGTACTTGAACCCGATACGGGCCAGCGGCAGGAACAGTATCAGCGCTTGGAAGGCCACGCCCAAAGTCCAGGTGCCTGCGGTAAGCGCGATTTTGTCGGCGGTCCAGAATTCGAGGGGCTGTTCATTGGCCTTGCTGAACAGCAGAATAAAGCCAGTAAAACCGGCGCAACTAATAATGTTGGCACCGGTTGAGCTCCACGCATACGTGAGGAAATGGTCTTTGGCGGCCAGGATCTGACCCAATACCGTATACAGGCCGTAGAAGAACACCTGAGGCATGCACCACAGGGTGAACGAGGTGGTCAGGGCTATCATCTGGTGATCGTCGCTACCCACGTACAGGCGGGCAAGCAGAGGGCTGGCCGCCGCCATCACCACGGTCATGGCCAATAGGATGCCGATGGCCAACGTAATCAGGCGATTCAGTCGTTCTTGGGCGTCTTTTTCTTTCAACGTGCGCACGATCTGGGGCACCAGCACGGCGTTGAAGATGCCGCCGGACACCAGCGTGAACACGGATTGGGGAATCATGGAACCGGCCTGATAGGCGTTGGCCGCCAATCCGGTGGTGCCGATGGCCGCAGCGAGAAGAATCGTGCGGAGCTGACCGGTCACACGGGAAGCAGCGGTTCCCGTGGCCATGATCAGGGAATTACGACCTACGCTTGAACTCATTCGTCGGGGTCCTTCTTCCGATGGAACTGCCGCCACAGGCCGATAATGCCCAGTAGCACGGCGAAGCCGATGATAATGAAGCCGCTGGCATCACTGATGCGCATCACACTGGTGATCGCGGTGTCCTGCGTGTTGCCGAAGCTGTTGCCTTCCCGGTCGGTCAACGACACATGGGCCGTCGATGAGCCGGAAGTGGAAACGCGGATGGTGAAGGTCACCTGAGCGTCGCTATGCGAGGGAATATCGATGTCAGCGGTTCGCGAGGTGACGATCTGCATGGAGTCAGTCAGTGAGTTGACCTGCACGCTGACGGCGTAGGGAAGGTCATTGCTGACGGTGATTGGCATTTTCGCGGATTCGCTGAACACGGATATTGATTCCGATGGGTTGATGCGTACGCCGTTCAGAAGATCGCTGGCCAGTGTTTTCGTGGCTTTGACCATGGCTTTTCGCGTGGCTGTCGGCTGGGGGGAGCCAGACATGGACCGCAGCGCCATATCGTCATGCAGCGCCAGTAAAGAGCCAATCCATTGCGTCGGATCGTTGCTATGCGAGGCGGTGTCATTGGCGTCCTGCCGGGCCAGGGCCTGCGGGTCCAACGACGAGACCTCGTCGGAATCAATCTCGTTCCTCAATATGGAGGTGGCCATGCGCATGATGTCATGCCGGCTGTCGGCCAACTGTCTCAATGCCGAACGGGTATTGGCGGTGTTGGCATCATCGGCCTTGTCGGGATTGACCGAATCGCTGACATTGTACGGATCGGCCTTGGCCATGGTCTTCAGGTCCGTCAGATTCAACCAGGACGCCTGCTCGAAGGCGCTCATCACCTGATCGATCCAGCTGGCCTCCGTGGTGCGGGAGAACGTCATAAGCAGGTATCGGGATGTATAGGGCTGTTCCATCTGGTAGAACGCGCTCTGAGCGATCAGTCGGGCCAACCGACCGGCATCGCTGGACTCGGCCTGCGCGTCCGTGCTGGTGGCTTGGCCCTTGGCCAGCGTGCCCAAGGTCGATTGCTCCTTCAGCACGGTGACATCGCCGGCAGGCGTATGCACCACGTAGGTGCCTGTGTGTACGGCTTCAGTCTGGTCGGCATCGAAAGAGGCATCGGCAATCACCGTGTCATAGCCCTGCTCGCGTGCTGCGGTCAGCGCATCCAACGTCCAACAGTTGTTGCCCTGCCATGCGTACGCGGAGGGTGTTTCGGAGTCGCCTCCGTCGGCATACCATGCGGCCGCCTGCTTGGCGTTCCACTGCTCAGTGGTGATGCCGGCCTTTTCGTAGGCCGCGGTATCGTCCAGTGCGGTATAGGCGGTGATGTCGAAGTCGGCGGGCTGCATGATGCCGGCAATGGACGGTTGCACTGCGGACTGACGCCAATACAGAGGATCCGCGATCACTTGCAGCGAGCGGTGCTTGGCGAATGTCTGCCCAAGGGATCGCGCGGTATCGGCATCCTGTTCGGATAAGGATATGGCTTGCGTATCAGTGGCTTTGGCCGCGTTGCTGGCGTCGGCGTTATCGGACTTGTCGGCCTTGTCCGTGCTGTTGGACTTGGACGATGTTGATGTCGAGGAAGTGGTGGTTTCGGCAATGCGATTGCTGATGGCCTTATTATCGACCTGCCAGCCGCTGGCGGTGTAGGGCATGGCCACGGTCAGGTTCATGGCCGGTGTTGTCGCGGTGTTGAGCCCATCCGAAGATCGGGTCAGAAAACTCGGCAAATCGGCGAGTATCTGATTGCCAACGATATACGACAGCATCAGCGGTTTCGGTCCCCAACTCCCTATGGAGGCAAGGGTCTGCTGATTGGCGTTCACCTCGATGGTGACGGTGGCAGTGCCGCCGGCGGGAATCGATGGCACGTCAACGGAACCCAACTCGTTGGGGGTTGGGATGGGGGCGTTGTTCTCGGCCCAATTCTGAATATCGGTGCGCGAGACAAAGGTGAACAACGCATTGGTGGTCAGGTGCAGTGTGCCGCTTGACGTGGCCGTGCTGTCCGTATTGCTGATGACCGCGGTGACACGATAGCCCGATTTGGAGGTGACGATGGGGGTGCTTTGCGTGATGGCAATGCTCTGCTTGGGCTGATTCTCGGTCTGATTGCCCGTTGCGTCCGTCGTATCGGATGAATCAGTCGTGTCCGTCGTATCGTTCGCGTAGACGGTCAATGGAGCGGCCAGCATCGCCACAACGGCGACGCCAGCCGCCAGTGCGTGTGCCAGACGTGTGCAATGTCGTAAGACTCCGGGTAGGTTCACTCGTTTGCCTGCCTGTTCTTCTTCCTGGCGTAGAGCCACGCGATTTTGCGTTCGTTGGGATAGCTCAACACGTCATCCAAATCTTCAAAACGCACCCAGATGGCGTCTTCCGCCTCATGATCCGGGTCTCCTTCCACCGTCAGTTCACCGCCGGTCTGTTTGAGCGCGAAGTGATGGACCAGCTTGTGCACGCGCTGCGTGGTACCGGTGAACCAGTAGTCGATGGTGGCGATGGAATCGATCACCTCGCCCAGGATGCCGGTCTCTTCATGCACTTCGCGCACAGCGGTCTGCTGCGGGGTCTCGCCTTTTTCGATATGCCCCTTCGGCAAGCACCATTCGAGATGGCCGGAGCGGGAATGACGGGCGATAATGGCCACGCGGTTCTGGTCATCGAAAATCAGACCGCCTGCCGAATATTCGCGTACGACCGGCAGTTCCTGGGCATCCAGTGAAGCGAATGTGGTCGGACCGTCCGACGTACGGCGTTGCGGCATCATGGCCGGAGTCGGGCCGGATGGCGTCACCGGTTCTACCGGCACTGCCGGTTCCGGCGAGGCAACATCTCCGGACGGGTGCCGGCCGAAGACCGTGGCCGGCGTGGGATGCGCTGACGTTGCGGGCCTCACTGGTGCTGCAGACGGCGCTGAGACCGGCATGGTGACCGGCGTTGCGGCACC
>OBWF01000628.1_pt1 | contig 13882 bp, 8 predicted proteins | sample 1495211 | NCBI WGS metagenome assembly OBWF01 (sample SAMEA2580051, study PRJEB22360) | human gut metagenome | reverse complement strand
CAACTCCAGACGTCCGAGAAGCATCAAAAAGGAGAGCAACCATTTGGCTGCATCAGGCAATTCACTCCACGAGAAGGCAGGGCCACACGTGCCGAGTCCCGGTCCCATGTTTCCTATACTTGATATGACCGTTCCGATAGATTCGAGAAATCCCACTCCGAAGCCCATCATGACAAGAATGCTGATAATGGCGATGATTGCATACAAAAATGTAAATGCCAGTACGGTAGACTGGATAGAGGGGGAGGTCACCTGTTTATTCACCCGTACGGGCAATACTGCATTGGGATGCAGAATATGTTTAAATTCATTTTTGGCAACTTTGAAGAGGATAACCATGCGGATACATTTGATACCACCTGTCGTACTGCCTGCGCAAGCACCCATTATCATTACGATAAGAAGACAGCCCCAGAGAATGGAGGGCCAGAGCATATAGTCGGCAGTGGCAAAACCGGTTGAAGTCTGTAGGGAGATTACTTGGAACAGAGATTTCCGGAATGCTTCTTCTGCTCCCATCGAACTGGTCTGATAAAGCCAGACTGCTATGAAAACCGTGAAAAAGGCAACAGACATAAAATAAAACTTCAGCTCGGCATCATGGATAAACTTCTTTATTTTCCCATTGAACATCAGCAATAATAGCGTGAAGTTGACTCCCGAGAGGAACATGAAAACAGATATTACATAGTCTATGTAAGGCGAGTGGTAATATTCGATACTTGTCTGCTTGGTGGAGAACCCACCTGTACTGGTCGTGGTGAAAGCGTGGCAGATACTGTCGAAAAGTCCCATGCCCCCGAATACCAGTAATATAATCAATGCCCCCGTCATACCGGCATAGATGCCCCAGATCCATTTGGCGGTAACACCAATACGGGGATGTACTTTGTCATGAGTCGGCCCGCTGGCTTCGGCGGCAAATACCTGAATACCTCCCATACCGAAAATCGGAAGAACGGCAATCGTAAAGAATACAATTCCCAGACCACCGATCCACTGAGTCATTGCCCGCCAGAAAAGGATTCCGTGAGGCATCGATTCTATATTATTCATGATGGTGGCACCGGTACTGCTGAAGCCGGACATTGTCTCGAAGAAGGCATCGGTGACACTTGGAATACCCGCCTATATAATAGGGCAACATTCCAAAAAAGGAGAAAGCAATCCAGGCTACACTGACAATCACATATCCATCGCGGCGGTTGAGTGACTTTTCGGCCCCTCTTCCAATAGCAAGCATAATCACACCTACAAAGGCCGTGATAGCTGATGAAAGCAGAAAACTGTTTAAATCATCTTCCTTGTAAAATAGTGAAACACCACCGCAACACATTAACATAGCCGTTTCTATCAGTAACAGAAACCCCATGATGCGATATATCATCCTCGAATTAATCATTTTTTAAGTAATAGGTATTAAGTAATAGGTATTAAGTAATAGGTATTAAGTATTATGCGCCAAGTATCAGATATAATGTCAAGTACAAGCAGCTACGGTTATTACCTATTACCTAATACTTATTACTTATTACCTAATACCTATTACTTAATTAAAGAACTTCTCAATCTTCTTGATCATCATACTCAGGCAGAATACAACGACATGGTCTCCGGGACGAATCAGCGTATCTCCGGTTACGAGCACTCCTTCGCCATTGCGAATCATACCTCCGATGGTTGTTCCTTTGGGCAATCCCAGATCCTTGATTAAATTTTTAGTAATCTTTGCTCCGGCGGGTACGGTAAACTCAGCCACATCGGCGTTGGCAAACGTCAGGCATTTGACATTGGATACATCGGCATCCAGCATCATCTGATAAATGTGGCTGGCGGCAATCATTTTCTTATTGATGACCGTGCCGATATCAAGACTTTCCGCCATGCCGATATAGTCGATATTCTCTACTTCCGCCACCGTCTTTTCCACTCCCATACGTTTGGCGGCGAGACAGGCGAGGATGTTCGTTTCCGAATTGTCCGTCAAGGCGACAAATGCTTCGGTATTCTTTAAACCTTCTTCGATGAGCAGGTCCATATCACGACCATCGCCGTTGATGATCATGGTTTTGTCGTCCAATAATTCAGTCAGCCGGTTGCAACGGTTGATGTCGTTATCTACAATTTTTACCTGCATATAATCCGGCACGTACTGAGCGGTACGGACGGCGATACGGCTTCCGCCCATGATCATGACGTTGCGTACATCGGCATAATCCTCCTTGCCGGCTATTTTCCGGATATAAGGAATATATTTGCGTGTAGTGGTGAAATAAACAATATCGTGCAGTTTGATAACATCGTCTCCGCGCGGAATGATGGTTTCCGTTCCGCGTTTGATGGCTACCACGTGGTAAGGGATGTCCGGTGCACCCAGTTGATGGAGGGGAATATTCAGTATTTCCGCTTTTTCGCGCATCTTGGTACCGATCAGTATCAAGGCGCCTCCGCAGAATTCCCACCATTGACGTACCCAGCTCATACGCATGGAAGATACGATTTCTTTGGCAGCAAGCATTTCCGGATAGATCAATGAGTCTACACCCAGTTTCCGGAAGAATTCCTTGTTTTTGGGCAGAAGATATTCGTAGTTGTCGATGCGGGCGACAGTCTTTTTGGCACCCAGATTGGTGGCTAGCATACAGGCAGTCATATTCCTGCTTTCGTCGGGGGTGACTGCGATGAACAAGTCCGCTTCTTTCACGCCTACCTCTTTCAGTCCCGAGATGGAAGAAGGAGAAGCCGTGACAGTCAACAAATCGAAGTTGGCGCTGAGGGCACTTAGTTTTTCTTCGTCATCGTCCATCAGGATAATGTCCTGTTTTTCCCGGGACAATAATTTAGCCAGGTGGGTGCCTACGTTTCCGGCACCTGCGATAATTATCTTCATCTTCAGTTAGTTAATTCTTTTATTTTGCTCATGTCGGGCAGAAGTTCACATTGCTTCAGCAATTCTTTTGTCAGGCTGTCTTCATCCATTCCGCAGAGCTGATATAACTCGGCTACCGTGCCGTGTTGCACGAATTTATCCGGAATTCCGATGCGTTTGACTGTCGGGGTATATTCATGGTCGGCCATGAATTCAAGTACGGCACTTCCCATTCCTCCCTGAATCGTTCCGTCTTCTATGGTGACGATGTGGCGGAATGTGCGGCCCACTTCGTGCAGCAGTTCTTCGTCCAGCGGTTTGAGGAATCTCAGATCATAGTGGGCGATGCTTCTTCCCGATTCGGACTCGGCACGGGCGATGGCACTCCTTGCTTTATTTCCGATAGGTCCTATGCTGATGACAGCTATATCTTTTCCGTCCTTCAATTTCCGTCCTTTGCCTACAGGAATTTCTTCAAGCGGGCATTTCCAGTCCACCAATACGCCACGGCCACGCGGATAGCGGAGTACGAACGGACCTTTATCCGGCAGTTGTGCCGTGTACATCAGTCGTCGCAGCTCATGCTCATTCATAGGGGAGGCGATGGTCAGATTAGGTATCGGACGCAGATAAGCCATGTCGAACGCACCGTGATGTGTCGGACCGTCTTCGCCTACCAGTCCGGCACGGTCGAGACAGAGAACTACGGGAAGATTCTGAATAGCCACATCATGGATAATATTGTCATAAGCCCGTTGCATGAACGATGAATAGATGTTGCAGAAAGGCTGCAAGCCATCTTTTGCCATTCCTCCGGAGAAGGTGACGGCGTGGCCTTCGGCAATACCCACATCGAAAGCCCGCTTGGGCATTTTGGACATGAGGATGTTCATCGAACAGCCGGAAGGCATGGCGGGAGTCACACCTACGATCCTTGGATTGGCTTCCGCCAGTTCCACCAGTGTATTTCCGAAAACGTCTTGGAACAGGGGAGGCATTCCTTCCGTATTGGCTACGAAACGCTCTCCGGTGACGGGATCGAACTTGCCGGGAGCGTGCCATTCGGTGGCGTGTTTCTCGGCAGGGGCGAAGCCTTTTCCTTTGATCGTGTGGAGATGCAGTATTTTGGGACCTTTGAGGTCTTTAATGTCACGCAATACCCTTGAAAGGTTCTTTATGTCATGGCCATCGATAGGACCGAAGTAGCGGATGTTCATTCCTTCGAATATATTCTGTTGCTGGGCGGCCATTGACTTCAGACTGTTGCCGAAGCGGATCAGTGCCTTGCGACGTTCATCGTTCAGGATGCCGAGCTTGAACAACAGGCGGGAAGCCTTGAAACGCAGTTGGTTGTAGCGGTTCGAGGTTGTCAGGTTGAACAGGTATTGTTTCATACCGCCGACACTGCGGTCGATAGCCATGTCGTTATCATTCAGGATAATAAGCAGGTTGTTCGGGGTGGTAGAAGAATTGTTCAATCCTTCAAAAGCCAGTCCTCCGCTCATCGAACCGTCTCCGATGATGGCTATCACATGACGTTGGTCGTCTCCCTTCTTGGCGGCGGCGACAGCCATGCCGAGGGCTGCGGAGATCGAATTGGAAGCGTGTCCGCAGGTAAATGTATCGTATTCGCTCTCTTCGGGAGAAGGGAAGGGGCGAATACCTCCCAGTTTCCGGTTGGTGGAGAATGCTTCACGCCGTCCTGTGAGGATTTTGTGGCCGTACGCCTGATGTCCCACGTCCCATACAATACGGTCATAAGGTGTATTGTAGACGTAGTGCAGGGCTACGGTCAGTTCCACTGTTCCGAGGCTGGCAGCGAAGTGCCCCGGATTGCAGGAGAGTTCTTTAATAATGTCTTGCCTTAATTCATCGCATACTTCCGGCAGTTGGTCTACTTCCAGACGGCGCAGATCATCGGGGCTGTTGATTGAGTTTAGCAAGTTATATATCGGTTCATTCTTCATGATTCGAGAAAATTTGGTGCAAAAATACGAAAAAGAAAGCGGAAGCCCTTTCTTTTTACCTAAATTCTTATTGTTAAAGCGAAGTACGAGGGTGGAATGGCATTCGGTCGTTGGTATATTGAAGTATGTGCCGTCGGGTTCCCGGAAGAACTGTAACTTTCTTTTTATTATGTGAAATGTGGATTAATATTACTAATCAAATGAAATCTCTATTAGGGAAATAAAAGTTGCATGAAAAAAGAGAACATGAACTTGCAGAAACGTTCGTATCGTTATTAATAAATTTGATGATCGTTTATTATAGACGTGTCTTCCGTTTATTAGAAACTCTAAAATGAGATTTTGTAGGAAATAGATTGAATTAATGCAACAAAAAAGGCTGCAAACTTCATAGAGCTTGCAGCCTTTGGGCTATATCAATCGTCTTATTCCTTAGTAAAATGAGAAGGAATAAGCTGTATTTGTTGTAATATGATACTGTATTTTATCCATGTTTTCTATTCTTTTATATCCGTTATTCATTGATTTTCTGTTTTCGGTCTACAAATATACAACATAAAAAGCCATTTGTCAAGCCTTGAATAGATTTGTGATTAAAATAAAGCGGAATATCGTATCTTTGTCGTACTTTTGCAAGAGAGAAACAATCGAAAGAAGGAGAATATATGGATTTTCAAACAAAGGTAGAACTACCGGCGGGCTTGCCGCCTGTCAGTCATGCGGAACGGATTCTTTTGATGGGGTCTTGTTTTGCAGAGAACATGGGCAGGTTGCTGGCAGAAAATAAATTTCGCGTTGACATGAATCCTTTCGGGATTCTCTATAATCCGCTGTCGGTCTCTACGGCTTTGGTGGAGATATTGAAGGGGAAGGTGTATCAGGAGAAAGACTTATTCCTATATAAGGAGTGCTGGCATAGTCCGATGCATCATGGTTTGTTCTCTGCGTCATCGCCGGAGGAAGTACTTGAAAAGATAAACACTCGCTTGTCGCAGGCTCACCGTTCGGTCCACGAACTTGACTGGCTGATGCTGACTTTCGGCACTGCCTATGTATATGAACAGAAAGAAACAAGGCAGGTAGTCTCCAATTGTCATAAACTGCCGGAGAGCTGCTTCAACCGCCGGATTCTTTCGGTAGATGAGATTGTGAACGAATATACTTCGTTGATAACCAGTATGGTGGCGCGCAATTCTCACTTGAAGGTCTTGTTCACGGTCAGCCCTATCCGGCATATACGTGACGGGATGCATGCCAACCAGTTGAGTAAATCGACCTTATTGCTTGCCATCGACCGCCTGCAACAGCTCTTTCCGGATCATGTGTTCTACTTTCCTTCTTATGAGATCGTTTTGGATGAACTGCGTGATTATCGCTATTATGCCGATGACATGCTTCATCCGTCTCCGTTGGCTGTCCGTTATTTGTGGGAACGCTTTTCGGAGGCCTTCTTTTCTGCCGAAACGAAGCAGGTGATCACTGCCATCGAAGATATTACTAAAGACTTGTCACACAAGCCTTTTCATCCGGAGTCGGAAGCGTATCAACGCTTTTTAGGACAAATAGTGTTAAAAATCGAACGACTTAACGGAAAATATCCGTACTTAGACTTTCAAAAAGAAACAGAACTATGTCATATACGATTGAATCCATAGCCGAATATATCGGTGCACGCCGTGTCGGAGAGCATGAAGCGACGATTGATTGGCTACTTACAGATAGCCGCTCTTTGAGCTTTCCGGAAGAAACCCTTTTCTTTGCTTTGCCCACCAAACGTAATAATGGTGCACGCTATATCTCCGAACTATATGATCGGGGAGTGCGCAACTTCGTGGTTACGGAAGAAGACTTTAAGAGAATGGAGAATGGAGAATGGAAAATGGAGAATGCTATGCAGCAGGATGGTGCGCAGCCTACTCCCAACTCTCGACTCTCCATTCTCGATTTCTCCAATTTCTTGATCGTGGCGAATCCTTTGAAGGCTTTGCAGAAGCTGGCCGAGGCTCATCGGGAGAATTTCAAGATTCCGGTAATCGGTATCACGGGCAGTAATGGAAAGACCATTGTGAAAGAGTGGTTGCATCAATTATTGAGTCCGGACCGCTGCATTGTCCGTTCGCCCCGCAGTTATAATTCTCAGATCGGCGTTCCCTTGTCCGTCTGGCAACTGAATGAAGAAGCCGAATTGGGTATTTTCGAAGCCGGTATCTCCGAAATGGGGGAGATGGGGGCCTTGAAGCGCATGATTAAACCGACTATCGGTATTCTGACTAATATAGGCGGTGCCCATCAGGAGAATTTCTTCTCATTGCAGGAGAAATGTATGGAGAAGCTGACACTCTTTAAAGATTGCGATGTGGTGATCTATAATGGAGATAACGAGCTGATCAGTAATTGTGTGGCAAAGTCGATGCTGACAGCCCGTGAGATTGCATGGAGCTGCAAGGATATCGAGCGCCCTCTTTATATCAGCAAGGTGACAAAGAAAGAAGACCATACTGTGATTGCTTACCGCTATCTGGATATGGATAATATCTTCTGTATTCCTTTTATAGACGATGCTTCCATCGAAAATGCGTTGAACTGCCTGGCAGCCTGTCTTTATCTGATGACTCCTGCCGATCAGATTACCGAACGGATGGCACGGCTCGAACCGATCGCCATGCGCCTGGAAGTAAAAGAAGGCAAGAATAATTGTATACTCATCAACGATAGCTACAATTCGGACTTGGCTTCTCTGGATATAGCACTGGATTTCCTGGTACGCCGTTCGGAAAAGAAAGGACTGAAACGGACACTTATCTTATCGGATATTTTGGAGACAGGGCAGAGTACGGCTACGCTTTACCGTCGGGTAGCACAACTGATAAAGAGCCGGGGCATCAACAAGCTGATCGGTGTAGGAGCGGAGATTTCTTCGTGTGCCGCTCGCTTCGAAGGTACGCCGGAACGATACTTCTTCCCCGATACAGACGCCTTGCTAAGATCGGGCATTTTCAAAACCCTTCATTCGGAAGTCATTCTGATAAAAGGTTCCCGCGTATTCAACTTTGATCTGGTATCGGAAGAACTGGAACTGAAAGTGCATGAAACGATTCTGGAAGTGAACTTGGGTGCGATGGTTGCCAATCTGAATCACTATCGCTCCATGCTCCGCCATCCGGAGACGAAAATGATCTGTATGGTGAAGGCTGCTGCCTACGGAGCCGGATCATACGAGATTGCCAAAACATTGCAGGAGCATCATGTAGATTACCTTGCTGTAGCCGTTGCCGACGAAGGCTCCGAACTGCGTAAAGCAGGCATCACCTCCTCCATTATCATCATGGACCCCGAACTGACATCGTTCAAAACGATGTTCGATTATAAACTCGAACCGGAAGTGTACAACTTCCATTTGCTCGATGCACTGATTAAGGCGGCCGAGAAAGAAGGAATCACCAACTTCCCGATTCATGTCAAACTGGATACGGGTATGCACCGTCTTGGTTTTTCCGTCGATGAAATTCCGTTGTTGATCCGTCGTCTGAAAAGTCAGAATGCGGTTATTCCCCGGTCGGTATTCTCTCATTTTGTGGGAAGTGATTCGGCGCAATTCGACTTCTTCACCCGTCAGCAGATTGAACTGTTCGAGAAAGGTTCGCAGGAATTGCAGGAAGCTTTCTCACACAAGATTCTGCGTCATATCTGCAATACAGCCGGTATCGAACGTTTTCCCGGTGCGCAGTTTGATATGGTGCGTCTGGGGATAGGACTCTATGGGGTAAGCCCGATCGACAATTCGATTATCAATAATGTAAGCACGCTTAAGACTACGATTCTTCAGATTCGGGACGTGCCCGGAGAAGATACGGTAGGCTATAGCCGGATGGGACATCTGACGCGTCCTTCCCGCATTGCGGCAATTCCTATCGGGTATGCCGATGGCTTGAACCGCCATCTGGGACGTGGCAATGCTTACTGTCTGGTGAATGGCAAGAAAGCTCCCTATGTAGGAAATATCTGTATGGATGTCTGTATGATTGACGTGACGGATATCGATTGCAGGGAAGGGGACAAAGCTGTCATCTTCGGTGACGACCTGCCGATAACCACACTTTCGGATAAGTTGGGGACGATCCCTTACGAAGTGCTGACCAGCATCTCGAACCGTGTGAAGCGAGTCTACTATCAGGACTAAAGCGCAGGCGGTAAAAACAGAATTATATGTAGTAGAATAGTGAATGGAAGACTATAAAGGTTAACGATGGATAAATGGGCGGTAAATGATAACGGGTATACTTAAATTATTTCCCGTTTCCCGTTTATAGTTTCCTGTTTTTCTTTTATAGTCTGCCGTTTTTCTTTATATTTGCACCAACTAATAAACCTCTATAATTAATAAACATATGACAAACTTATTATTATTAGGCTTTTTGCCTAGTGGCTCTGAATGGATCATTATTGCTCTTGTTATTCTTCTCCTTTTCGGTGGTAAGAAGATACCCGAACTGATGCGTGGCTTAGGTAAAGGAGTAAAGAGCTTTAAAGATGGTGTGAACGAGGCAAAAGAAGAAATCAATAAGGCAAAAGACGAAATCGACGCACCGGCAGATTCAGCTAAGAAATAATAAGCAATGGCAGAAATGACCTTCTGGGATCATTTGGATGAGTTGCGTCGGGTACTTTTTCGTGTTATCGGAGTCTGGTTTGTATTGGCAATCGGCTATTTCGTAGCGATGCCTTATTTGTTCGACCATGTAATACTGGCGCCTTGCCATAATGATTTTGTATTTTACGACTTACTACGCTTTATCGGTCAGAAATTCGATTTGACTGATGAATTTTTTACGCAGGAGTTTAAGGTGAAGCTTGTCAATATCAATTTGGCAGCTCCTTTCTTTATACATATGTCGACAGCTTTCTGGATGTCGGTAGTGACGGCTATGCCCTATATTTTCTTTGAGGTCTGGCGTTTTATCAATCCGGCCCTTTATCCGAATGAGCGGAAAGGAGTCAGGAAAGCCTTGACCATAGGAACCGGTATGTTCTTTATCGGGGTGCTTATGGGATACTTTATGGTATATCCGCTGACACTCCGTTTCCTCTCTACCTATCAGCTGAGTTCGGAAGTCGAGAACATTCTGTCGCTCAATTCGTATATCGATAACTTTATGATGCTGATTCTCTGTATGGGACTGGCTTTTGAACTTCCGCTGGTGACTTGGTTGTTGTCTTTGCTGGGAGTCGTCAATAAGTCTTTCCTGCGCAAATATCGCCGTCATGCAGTTGTCATTATCGTAATAGCTGCCGCTATCATCACTCCGACGGGCGACCCGTTCACACTGAGTGTTGTGGCTATTCCGCTTTATCTGCTCTATGAAATGAGTATTCTGATGATAAAGGATAAGAAGGAAGTTCCTGAGTTGGAAGAAGAAGAGGAAGAAGAAGGCGTGGCAAAAGTCTGATAAGCCAATTATTTATCGTTCGTTTCCCCAAGTGTGTGTCAAAAGTCGATAGTAACTCAATTGAGGCTGACTTTTGACACACACATGTAATTTTTATCATATCCCTTTTGTCGTATGGAAAATGAAGGAAGAGAATCTTATGAAATTCTTTTAGCCGTTTGTAAGGCGGATCATTTGCAGCTGACTATTGGCTACAAACAGATGCGCGACTTGCTGGAAAGGCTTTGCCGCCTACATATGCACAACGGTAGTCTGCAGATGACCGATCTTTCCGCACGAATTAGTTTTGTAGCGGCCAAAGTGGGGCTTTCTGTAGCGGAGCAAAACAGACTGCATACCTTCCGACTGACCTCCAATGCCATTCTGAACCGACAACAGGAACCTACCCGCGAACACCTTCTGCGGGATGCGAAAACGCTGGCTTTCTTCATCCGTAAACTTTTTGAGGAAGATATTCCACAGGAACTGTATCGTTTGCTTCCCCGGACGGATGCAACTTATATCGTAGCTCCTCCAGCACACAAGCAGGTGCAGCGGATGCGCGTCTGTTTCCAGTATTCCGACGAGCAGTATCTGTATGTGACTCCTTTGGATGAAATAGCTGACGAACCGTTGCGTGTCCGTTACAATATTCCTCAGATCAATGAAGAATTTGCGGAAACCTGTCAGTTGCTCTGGCGCCATGCACAACTCAACTTGCTGGATGTCGCTGTTGACGAAGCAGGAATTCTGACCCCTTCGTTCATTGTCCTTGAACCGGATTATCTGCTTGATATCAGTTCATTGGCAGAATGTTACCGTGATTATGGACATCATCCGGCAAACTATTTCCTTTCCCGTCTTCAGCCGATAGAGAATGCACGCCCGTTGCTTTTAGGAAATATAGCCAACCTTTTCCTCGATGAGTGGATACATGCGGAAGGGGAGGTGGATTATCTGAAATGTATGCAGAAAGCTTTCCGGCGTTATCCGATTGAACTGGCTGCTTGTGCCGACCTGCGTGATCGGGAGAAGGAACGTCAGTTCTTTGATGACTGCAAACTCCATTTTGATCATATCCGTGAGACGGTGAATGATACTTTTCATGCCGCCGGCTACGAACTGGACAAGACGGATGCCGTGCTCGAACCTTCTTATATATGTGAAGCGCTCGGCCTGCAAGGGCGGCTCGACTATATGCAGCGCGATATGTCTTCTTTCATCGAAATGAAATCGGGAAAGGCTGACGAATATGCGATTCGCGGAAAAGTGGAACCGAAAGAGAATAATAAGGTGCAGATGCTGCTTTATCAGGCAGTTCTGCAATATTCGATGGGGATGGATCACCGGAAGGTAAAGGCTTATCTGCTCTATACACGCTATCCGTTGCTTTATCCTTCCCGTCCTTCATGGGCAATGGTCCGCCGTGTGATCGATCTGCGCAACCGGATTGTAGCGGATGAATATGGCATCCAGTTGCGGAACAGCCTGGAATATACGGCACAAAAACTGGAAGAAATAAAAGCCTCGGTACTAAACGAGCGGGGATTGTCGGGACGTTTTTGGGAGACGTATCTGCGCCCTTCTATCGATAATTTCCAGGAGAAGTTGAAATCTCTCTCCACTTTAGAGAAAAGCTACTTCTATGCACTCTATAATTTTATAACGAAGGAACTTTATACGTCCAAGTCCGGTGATGTGGATTATGAGGGACGTACAGGAGCCGCTTCTTTATGGCTTTCCACTTTGGCGGAGAAATGCGAATCGGGGGAGATCATCTATGATTTAAGAATTAAAGAGAATCACGCAGCCGACGAACATAAATCCCACCTGTTGCTGGTACCGTCCGGAGAACTTCAGAGAACGGTGGCGGATGATGCGCAGCACACCCTCCCTAACTTCCGTCAGGGCGATGCCATCGTGCTTTACGAACGGAATGCGGATACGGATAACGTCACCAACAAGATGGTATTCAAAGGCAATATCGACTATCTGAACGAGAATGAAATCTGTATCCGTCTGCGTGCGACCCAGCAGAACTCTTCCGTACTTCCGTCTGATAGCCTCTATGCTATTGAGCACGATGCGATGGATACTACTTTCCGTAGCATGTACCAGGGACTTTATGCTTTTATGTCTGCTACAAAAGAGCGTCGTGATTTGCTGCTCTCTCAACGGGAGCCGCAATTTGATGTGGCATTGGATAAGCAGATAGCCGAAGCTGCCGATGACTTTACTCGTATTGCTTTGAAAGCGAAAGCAGCAAAGGACTATTTTCTGCTGGTAGGGCCTCCGGGAACCGGTAAAACGTCTTGTGCACTGAAGAAGATGGTCGAAACCTTTTATAAAGAGGAAGGAGCCCAAATTTTATTGCTCTCGTACACTAACCGTGCCGTAGATGAAATCTGTAAAGCACTTTCTTCCATTCGTCCGGAAGTCGATTTCATTCGTGTGGGAAGCGAGCTTTCATGTGACGAGAACTATCGGGATCATTTGATAGAGAATGAACTTGCTACCTGTATGCGTCGTACAGAGGTTTGCGAACGTATTAACCGCTGTCGTATATTAGTCGGTACAGTAGCGTCTATCTCCGGCAAACCGGAACTTTTCCGATTGAAGCATTTCGATGTGGCTATTGTAGATGAGGCTACTCAGATACTGGAACCTCAGTTGCTGGGCATACTTTGTGCCAAAGGAGAAAACGGAAAAGAGGGCGTTGGCAAATTTATCCTGATAGGCGATCATAAGCAACTTCCGGCTGTCGTCTTGCAGAATACGGAACAATCGGAAGTATACGATGAAGCCCTGTCTGCTGTCGGACTGAAGAATTTGAAAGATTCTCTGTTTGAAAGACTGTATCGCACAGCCCGTCAGCATACCGATGCCCATCGTACTTACGATATGCTCTGCCGTCAGGGACGTATGCACCCCGAAGTGGCTCTGTTCGCCAATCAAGCTTTCTATGAAGGTCGGCTGCTGCCTGTCGGACTGCCGCATCAACTGGAAGATTCCGGAAATATCAACCGGCTGTCTTTCTATCCTTCGCGGCCCGAACCGATGGGTTCTTCTGCTAAAACAAACCATTCGGAAGCAAAGATTGCTGCCCGTCTGGCCGCAACTGTCTATAAAGAACACTCGGAAGCATTTGATGCCTCCCGCACATTGGGGATCATTACTCCATATCGTAGTCAGATAGCTTTGATCAAGAAGGAAATAGAAGTTCTCGGCATTTCCGAACTGAATCAGATATTGATTGACACTGTAGAACGTTTTCAGGGAAGTGAACGCGATGTGATTATTTATTCATTCTGTGTGAACTATCCGTATCAGTTGAAATTCCTTTCCAATCTGACAGAAGAAGACGGAATTCTGATTGACCGGAAACTGAACGTTGCCTTGACACGTGCAAGAAAACAGATGCTGCTGACAGGTGTGCCGACGCTGTTGGAGCGTAATCCACTCTATAAAAGTTTATTAAAATTAATAGAGAGCCTCCGGAATATTGCATAATTTTTGCAGACGTTAGTTTTTATTCTCTCTTTATGCAATTCATTAACACCTATTTGTTGAACAAACCCCTATCTTTGCAATACGTTTTTTTCATAGAGATTTAGATTTAA
>OBWF01000623.1_pt1 | contig 13930 bp, 10 predicted proteins | sample 1495211 | NCBI WGS metagenome assembly OBWF01 (sample SAMEA2580051, study PRJEB22360) | human gut metagenome | reverse complement strand
GAAGACACCTGCAGGCGGATTTTCCCGGCCTGCCTGCATTGACTACTAAATATTTGATATAATGAAGAATAGACTAAAAGGTTTTGCTTTTGTACTGACGACAGTCGTTTCGTCGCTGACTGCGCAGAATGTAGTTGTTAACGGACCCGATGGCAAGTTGCAGGTCACCGTTTCGTGTTCGGAAGGAGGTGAGGCATCCTACTCTCTTGTTTATAACGGAAAGCAGATGCTTGAGTCTTCTCCGTTGGGGCTGGAGACCAATCTGGGTAGTTTTATCAAAGGTATGAAACTGACAGGACATCGGGAAAAACAGATTGATACCACTTACACTCAGTCGCGTATAAAAGCTTCCCGCATACACTATCGTGCGAATGAACTGGTTTGTTCATTTGCCAACGATAAAGGGCAGAAAGCGGATGTAACGTTCCGGGTGAGCAATAACGATGTAGCTTTCCGGTACACATTGCCTCGTCAGGGAGATACCGGAAGCATTGTAGTAGATGGTGAAGAGACGGGATTCCGTTTCCCTGCCGGAACCACCACTTTTCTTTGTTCGCAGAGTGATGCCATGATTGGGTGGAAGCGGACGAAGCCCAGTTACGAGGAAGAATATAAGGTGGATGCTCCGATGGATGTGCGTTCGCAGTATGGACACGGATACACATTCCCCTGTTTGTTTAAAGTCGGGGAAGACGGCTGGGTGCTTGTCAGCGAAACGGGAGTGGACAGCCGCTATTGCGGTTCACGCCTGAGTGATGTCGCAGAAGGGAATCTTTATACGGTGGCCTTTCCCATGCCCGAAGAAAATAATGGCAACGGAACGGTAGCACCGGCTTTCTCCTTACCCGGCTCTACGCCCTGGCGCACTATTACCGTAGGAGAAACGTTGAAGCCTATTGTAGAAACGACTGTTCCGTGGGATGTAGTCGAACCGCTGTACGAAACGGAACATAACTATCGTATGGGACGCGGAACCTGGAGCTGGATACTCTGGCAGGATGGCAGTATCAATTATGATGACCAAGTGCGTTATATCGATCTGGCTGCTGCCATGGGATATGAATATGCACTGATAGATAATTGGTGGGATACGAATATCGGTCACGAACGTATGGAACAGCTTATCCGGTATGCGCGAAGCAAGAAGGTAGATATGTTTCTGTGGTATAGTTCGAGTGGTTACTGGAATGATATCGAGCAGGGACCTACGAATCTGATGGATAACCCCATTGCACGCAAGCGTGAAATGAAATGGCTGCAAAGTCAGGGAGTTAAAGGTATCAAGGTCGATTTCTTCGGTGGTGACAAGCAGGAGACCATGCGTCTGTATGAAGCTATCCTGAGCGATGCCGATGATCATGGACTGATGGTTATCTTCCACGGCTGTACCCTGCCGCGCGGATGGGAACGGATGTATCCCAATTATGTGGGCAGTGAAGCGGTGCTGGCTTCGGAGAATATGGTTTTCAATCAGCACTTCTGTGATGAAGAGGCTTTCAATACTTGTCTGCACCCCTTTATACGCAATTCGGTCGGCTCTATGGAATTTGGCGGCTGCTTCCTCAACAAGCGGCTGAACAAAGGAAATGACGGAGGAACCACCCGCCGGACTACGGATGTCTTCCAGCTGGCGACTGCTGTTTTGTTCCAGAATCCGGTTCAGAACTTTGCTTTGGCTCCTAATAATCTGACAGATGTCTCTCCGGTTTGCATTGACTTTATGAAAGAAGTACCTACGGAATGGGATGAGACTCGTTTTGTTGATGGTTATCCCGGCAAGTATGTAGTGCTGGCCCGTCGTCACGGTGATAACTGGTATCTGGCGGCTGTGAACGCTACCGGAGAGCCGTTGAAGTTGAAACTCGACTTACCGATGTTTGCCGGAAAGACGGTATCTTCATATAGTGATGACAAACATATGCAGCCACAGGTGCGACAACAAAATGTAAAATCTGACGGTAAGTTCCAGTTGACGGTTCAGCCGCAGGGAGGCTTTGTCTTAAAGAATAACTGATCGTCGGTAAGCTCTTAAATCGTCAGTAAGTTTTTAACAGGTATCAGACCAGACAATGAAAGGTAAAGTGTTTTTAGCCGTTTTAGGTTTTCTATATATAGGTATGGCAGGCGGGTGTTCCCAGCCTGCCCCCGACCTACGTTATCAGATTGAAGTGGACAAACCTCTGCAGACAATGGAACACTTCGGCGCTTCCGATGCCTGGAGTATGCATATCCTTGGCTTGTGGCCGCAGGAGAAACAAAACCAAATAGCCGACTGGCTGTTCAGCACGGAGAACGATGCGAATGGAAAACCGAAAGGAATCGGCCTGTCTCTTTGGCGTTTCAACGTCGGTGCAGGTAGTACCGAGCAGGGGGAAGCCAGTCAGATCGGTTCTTCGTGGATGCGTACCGAATGTTTTCTGCAAGCCGACGGAACCTACGACTGGAACAAGCAACAGGGGCAACGCAACTTTTTGAAACTGGCAAAAGAACGGGGCGTCACTAAATTCCTCGCATTTCTGAATTCCCCTCCCGTATATTATACTCAGAACGGTCTGGCTACCAATACCGGTCGTGGAGGAACCGCCAATCTGAAGCCGGAATGTTACGAGAAATATGCCCGTTTCCTGGCCGATGTAGTAGAAGGAATAGAGAAGCACGACGGAATAAAGTTCAACTATATCTGTCCTTTCAACGAACCGGACGGGCATTGGAACTGGGTAGGGCCGAAGCAGGAAGGTTCTTCGGCAACCAATCGGGAAGTAGCCCGGACCGTCCGTTTGCTGAGCCGGGAGTTTGTGAACCGGAAAATGGATACACAGATTATGGTGAACGAGTCTTCGGACTATCGCTGTATGCTCCGTACCCATCAGACGGACTGGCAGCGTGGCTATCAGATTCAGGCTTTCTTCTGTCCGGATAGTGTGGATACGTATTTGGGTGATACGCCCAATGTGCCCCGACTGATGCTTGGTCATAGCTACTGGACAACGACTCCTCTGAGTGAATTGCGTGCCATGCGCTGCCAACTGCGTGAAGCTTTGGATAAATACAACGTCGGCTTCTGGCAGTCAGAAACCTGTATCATGGGGAATGACGAAGAGATAGGTGGCGGTCACGGCTTCGACCGTACGATGAAGACGGCACTTTACGTTGCCCGTATCATCCATCATGACATCGTGTATGCGGGAGCGAAGAGCTGGCAGTGGTGGCGTGCCGTCGGCGGTGATTATAAAGACGGGCTGATTCGGGAATACACGAATGATGACTTGAAGGATGGTCGGGTAGAAGACTCCAAACTCATGTGGGCTTTGGGTAATTATAGTCGTTTCATCCGTCCGGGAGCTGTCCGCCTGTCGGTTTCTGCTTTCGATCAAGCGGGGAATTTAATCCCCGGAGGCGATACGGACCAAAAAGGACTGATGTGTTCTGCTTATCAAAATGCGGACGGCTCATACGCTGTTGTTCTCATTAACTATGCGCAGGAAGACAAAGAGTTTTCAATCAATAAGATAAATGGCAAGAAAACTCGATGGCAGGTGTATCGCACTTCGGATGTAGAAGGAGAAGATCTGCTACCCGTTGAGAAAGTGAAGAGTGGAAGAACAGTTCGGATTCCGGCACGTTCGATTATAACTTTATTGAATCAATCGCTTTAATATAAGAGTCAATTATGGGTTTGTCCGGTCGAATAAAAGGCCGGTATGTCGCCTTTTTCTTTTTTAAAGTATTACATTTGTACGCCCGTCCATTGCTAACCAAGGCAATGGACGGGCGCAATGCATAAAAAAGGAGGCATTTTATGAACGATAGAGGAAATATTGTCATTTATCAGACAAAAGATGGGAAGACTTCAATTGATGTGAAGTTGGAGGATGAAACAGTGTGGCTGACTCAGGCTCAAATGGCAGAATTGTTTCAGAAGGATCGTACTGTTATAGGCAGGCATATTAATAATGTCTATAGGGAAGGTGAACTTGAACGTGATATCACATGTGCAAAATTTGCACATATGGGTAGTTATAGTGACCAACAATATGAGACGGCTGTTTATAATTTGGATGTGATTATCTCCGTCGGCTATCGTGTAAAGTCGCAACGCGGCACTCAATTCCGTGTTTGGGCAAACAAAGTTTTGAAAGAATACCTGATTAAAGGTTATGCCATCAACCAGCAAGTAAAGATAGAGCAATTGGAAGACTTGAAGAACACCGTTCGTCTTCTTTCCAACGTCATCGAGCACAAGCAACTAACATTGGATGAGGCTAACGGACTGTTGCGTGTCATCACCGACTACACTTATGGTCTGGACACACTTGATAAATACGATTTCCAGCAACTGGAAGTAGTCTCCACTACTCCCAGCCGGGAGTTTCGTGCCACCTACGAAGAAGCGATGGGCGCTATTCATTTATTACAGGAAAAGTTTGGAAGCAGTGACTTGTTTGGAAATGAAAAAGACCAATCGTTCAAAAGTTCTATCAATACCATTTATCAGACCTTTGGTGGAGAAGATCTTTATCCGAGTATCGAAGAGAAAGCATCCATGCTTTTCTACCTCGTCGTGAAGAACCATTCGTTCAGTGACGGAAACAAGCGTATTGCCGCTTTTCTTTTCCTTTGGTTTCTCGAAAAGAATGGTATCTTATATAAATCCGACGGCTCGAAGCTGATAGGCAACAATACGCTTGTGGCACTCACGCTTATGATTGCCGAGAGCCGGACAGAAGAAAAAGACATGATGGTAAAAGTGGTCATCAATTTAATTAATAAGAATAATTGATTTACGGTTCGACTCAGCGCCCACTAGAAAAGAAAAGACTTTTTTAGTCTCACGGTCTCACTCTTTTGTACTAAGGTTCACATAATCAACTGAATAAATAATGAGAGATACTTTTGAAACAGGTATCTCTCACCCTTTTCTCGTCAAAAATGGGGCATCTCTCATTGCTTTTCTTGTTCTGGTGCAGCATCTCTCACCCTTATTGAAGCCATATTCTTTCTGTCTTTCCCTTATTTTATGTTATCTTCTACTTCCGGCTTACCATAATACCCCGGCATCGGAACATAAACCGGACTCTGACGAGTATTGATATTCTGCAACTTCTTTTCTTCTTTCAGTCGTTTGATATGTCGGGCGGCAGTGGTAAGCGTAAGTTTGCAAAGTCCTTGAAAGTCCGAGCGGGTCAGTATTTGGTTATTACTGAAATACGCGGTCAGCAGTCTGTCTATCTCTTCGTTGGAGCGTGGCACTGAGTGTAACTTCAGTTTACTGCGTTCCACCTTGACGACGCTTACCGAACTTCTCAGTTTTTTATCCGCCTTGAAGCCGATGTTTGCTTTGAGTTTCATTTGGTTTGCTTTCAGCTTGGGCGAGGTGATCGGTTCCAGACTGTTCAGCTTTACTTGAAAGTAGCCGATGCCGTCGAGGTGAACACGTTCCCCTTCCCGGAGGCGTGATCCCATAAAGTGGCTCAGCGATTCGAGGACGGCTTTTACATCCCCTTCGGTCAGCGAAGTCGCTTGTTGTATTTCTTTGGCGAGATAGTCGGTGTCGATATGCTGAAAGTTGACTACCCGTGCGTGGTAGAGTTCCTTGTCTTCTTCGTCCTTGGGGTTGGGAGACTTGTAGAGTTCAAATTGTATTGCCATGATACTGTTTATTGTATTTTATTTCTTTTTCTTCTTCTTTGTTTCGGCTGTCAGTTTCTTGATACTGTCAAAATATGCTTCTTCTACAGGCGACAGGGTTTTGACATGATATTTTTGGTATTCGCCCAGCGCTTTTTGTTTGGCTTGTTCGTGAGAGATCGTGCCTGCGTTCTGCAAAACTTGCTCTCCGGTGGTCGATAAGATGAGGTCCAGGTGATGTATATAGTCCGACATATACATGGGCGAACGTTTGATGGCTTGTATTTCTGCGAAGTCGAAGTATCCGGAAACCAGGTTGTTCAGTATCTTCAGTTCCTTTTCATTGAGATAGTTTTTAGCTATCAGTACATCTTCTTTCCGGGGTTGTTCGCCGGGAAATGTGGTCAGTCCCATAAATGGCTTTTCTGCATCGGCTCGTTCGAAGATCACTTCTACTGCTGTGTGGCCGTGGGCGGCATAGTGTAACTTATTCTGCACGATTTTGAAAAACCGGATGGATTCGTCTGCCTTTGGGTCATAGTCTACACTGGTGGCATACAAGTCAAGAACCTGACGGTAGAGTACTTTTTCAGATGAACGGATGTCGCGTATACGGTTGAGTAGTTCGTACCAGTAACCGCCGCCGCCCATTTCTTTCAGACGTTTGTCGTCCATGGCGAAACCTTTGATCAGATATTCTTTCAGACGTTCGGTGGCCCAGCGGCGGAAGTGGGTGGCTTGTAGGGAGTTGACTCTATATCCGACTGATATGATGGCATCTAAATTATAAAACTGTGTCTTATAATTTTTTCCATCGCTCGCAGTATGTTCCAAAATGGAACTAACTGAATTTTCTTCTAATTCTCCACTTTCAAAGATATTTCTCAAATGCTTTGTGATAGCCGGTCTTTGTACACCAAACAGATTGGCTATTTGTTGTTGTGACAGCCAAACGTTCTCATCCTCCAAACGGACTTCAAGTTGTGTCCTTCCGTCTTCTGTCCGGTATATGATGATCTCACCGTTGTTTTTCTCTATTTCGTCCATTGCTTTACATCGTTATAACATATTCGTCGTTTCTTGTTTGTTATAAAGATATAGCTACCTTTGATCCGCAAAACTAATCATTAGTTTCCGGACTTGGACAGAACTCGGGTTATATAGTGATTGCCTGCTTGCTGTCAAGCGTTCATACATAAGTTATCCTGCCTTTATCTTTGGTTTATGATGCCTGCATTGTTGGATGAAGGTGCTTGCATCATTAGTTGTTCACGGCCGTGGTAAATGTTGCTCACGGCCGTGAAGAGCGTTGATTACGGCCGTGGTAAGAGCTGATCACGGTCGTGAACAACTAGCTATATCAGTAGCAAAGATAAACTATAATAGGGAGATAAACAAAGTATCCCTGCTTCTTTTGGGTATTCGTGCAGCTTGTTCTTTGTGCAGAGGCAATAAGAAGGGGAAATCATTCTTGTATCTCGTGCGATGAAGGAACATAGTCTGTTGGCTGTAGACGATTTTGTTCATCTCCCTTCTATTTACTCATTTTACTTCCTTAATGGTATTCTTATTAGGAAAATATGCCTATATTTGTGGCGTATCTTCTAAAAAAGATATGTTTTATTGATTTGGAGATAACGTTTTTATTATCTGTGATGAGAAATCTGGCACATTTAGCACTAGCAGGTAATAGGCGGTCAGTCTCCACGTCCACATTGTATATATATTTGTTATATATCTCAATGGGCGTGGAGCTATTGCTTATTATTCTAGTGCGGGCTTGCCAGAGCCTCTCATGAGATAGTATAGTAATAGTTTCTGCGCCTTCTTTTTGGAGATACGCAAATACACAAACAAATAAAAAATAGTAGTGATGAATGATTCTACTTGTCCCCGTCCCTGCCTGATGAAGCTTGATTTACAAAGCTCCACCAATAAACTTGCCTTTTTGAAAGACAACTGGCCCAGCTTTGGACAGATTGAGAGTATCGACCGATTATCGGAAACAGAATTACGATGTACCCTTTGCCTGCTGGATGTGGTGCTGGCTGCTTTGGCTAAAGATGAATGCTTCTGTCCGAATCGGGAAATCATTCGTTTGGTATTGACACGTACCTATGTGCAGAATAGGTGTGAGCTATGCGAGACAGAAGAAATACGTTCGAAGTTGGTGAAGGGCTTTTGTACAAGGGAGAAGAAGAACGGATTGAGCAGGAAGAACAATATCCGGAGAAGAGGGATTTCTGTTTTTTTATGGTGCCATATTGCGTATGCTATCTCTATTCTCCTCCTTCAGGAAGGAGGAGAATAGAGATACTACCGACTTTTAGTCAGCCTCATCGGAAGCTCCGATGAATAAGGAGTTTGACGACCAATGGTGAAAGATGACAGATGAAAGCTCGTTTTTTCGCCAGGAAGTGATTGTGTTTATTCTACTACTATTTGTTTATCTTTATACTGGAAGTGTGCGATGCCTAAATCATTCAGTACATTCAGTAGAGTCTTTATCGGAACATTCCGGCTGAAACGGAAATGGACTCGTTTGTGTAAAAGGTCTGCAGAATGGCAGATGACGCTGATATTATACCAGGTCCCTATATTTTGCAGTACGGTTATCATTTCGGTGTTGTCATAATAAAACTCATCTTTGGTCCATCCTTCTTTTTCTGTCCGTGTGGCTTTCGCCAGACGAATGTCGCCGCTTGTGGTCAGTGTGGCACATTGTCCGGGTACTATTTCTTTCTCAATGGGAGAGGCTGCTTTGCCGACCTTTACTCGTCCTTGATACAGGGTGACGGCGGGGGCATTGCCGGGATAGGCATTTACGTCGAATACGGTGCCCAGCACTTGTGTCTGCATTTTATCGGCAGAGACGATGAAGGGGCGGTGGGCGTCTTTGGTTACTTCGAAGCGTGCTTCTCCGGTGAGGTTTACGGTGCGGCTTCCCTGAGAGGAAAACTCTTTGGGGTATTCCAGACGGCTGTTTGCACTTAAAAGGACGTGACTTCCGTCCTCCAATGTGAGGCGGGTGGTTGTGGCGGGCGGGGTAGATACGATGATTCTGCCGTTCTCTTCGATAGTGGTAATTTGTTCCGGTGCATGGAGGGCGGTGAAGATTTCGATGTTCTGCAGGATGCCGTCCTTGTCTGTGATGTGCCAAGGGGACCAAAGTAACAATAACAGGGCAATGGCTGCTGCCACACCACCGGATAGACAGATGCGGAGATAAAGTTTGCGTTTCTGCTGTGCCTGCCGTTGCAGGAATGTGCTCCATTCTTCCCGGACTTCGTCCGGCAGAGGCAGATCACCCAACGCTTCACCAAAGGCATTTTGCAGACGGCGTATTTCTGCGTTTTCAGAGAATGGGGTTTGGTTGTCCGTTGCCAGTCCACAACTGTTGCTGTCTGCCGGTTCGCAACTGTTGCTGTCTGTCGGTTCAGAACTATCGCTGTCTGCCAGCCTGCAACTGTCGTTGTCTGCTGTCAGTCCGTAGCCGGAACCTTCTTCTTTGCTGGTACGTTTTTCTTTTTCTTCCATAGCGTGTCCTCCTTCTTTATTCTTTCATGGCTTCGCGTAGTGTACGCAATGCTTTGGATATATGTTTTTTTACCGTGTCGGGACTGATGCCGAGTTGTTGGGCGACTTCCCGATAGGTGAGATGTTCGTAATAGCATAGCCGCAGGATGGTGCAAGTCGGTTCCGGCAGGCTTCGGGCTATCGTTTCCGCTTTCTGCAACAGTGCTTCGTGTTCCCGATAGTTACTTTTTACATCGGCCAGCGTCGCTTCGTAGAGTGCTTTCGCATTGTCCCGTTCCACTTGCAGATGCTTCATCCGGTTGAGGCAGGTGTTGCGGACTGCTGTATAAATCCAGCCTCCGCGGTCGGCCTCGTCCAATTGGTCGAAGTGTTTCCAGGCCTGTTCCATCACTTCGCTTACGATGTCCCGTGCTTCCTCTCCGTCGCCCATCAGTTGTGAGGCGTAACGGACCATTCGCGGGTACATTTCCGTAAACATTTGCCCGAAGGCCTCTCGTTTTGTCTGGTTTTTATGGAACAGGAACATTCTTTATCTGGATTCTGAAGCTGCAAAAATAGTACTTTTCCCTGAGTTCGACTAAAAAATCAGTAGTAACCTAAGTAGGGGGCTGATTAAAAAGTCGGTAGTAACTTTAATGTGTTCACCTACCACCTCCCCCTACGGGTACTCCTCCTTCCCGAAGGAGGAGATTGGGAATACTATTGACTTTTTAGTCAGCCTCTCTTGTGATGGAACCGACTTGTTGGTCATCTTTGTGAAACCGGGAATTACAAACGTGACTTTTCGCTTGCTCCGGCTCCGGTTCCTTTATATTTGCTCTTTGTGGCGTTGAACTGATAGCTCAGCCGGATACCGAAGCGCTGCTGATCGGTATATTCACGACTGGAACTGAAGGTACGGTCGCCATAGATGGTGAAGTATCTGTGGGCGGTGTGAAAGATGTCTTTCGCGGTTAGCGATACTTTCAGCGCCTGGTCTTTCAGGAACGATTTGGTCAGTTGGGCATCTACTCTTCCTTCGGTTTTCCAGATGGCGTAACTTTGTTTGGCACCGGGCGCCAGTTCTCCTTTGATGTTGAAGAACCAACCTTTAGGGAAGCTGAAACTATTGTCAAAAATGAAATAGAATCGCGGTTCATTCCAGTTTTGGGTGATGCCTATGGAGGTTGCGTGAGAGTTGAACCAGTCAATACCGGTGGTGAACTGAGGTTGCCAGATGCCGATCTTTGGCGAAAGGACGATGCTGCCTCCGTATCGGTTGGTATGCGGAATGCTTGCCATGCCGAACAGCAATACACCGGGGTGATTGATGTCGTCATACGGGCGGGTGTAGCTGGTGTACATATTCCAGCAATGGTCGTAGCTGAGGCTGAAGTTGACCCATTTCCATCCGGCATCAAAGAAAGTCGCACGATGTATCTGGGGGACGAGAAACGGATCTCCGCTCCGGTAGGAGTATTTGTTCTGATAGGTGATGGCGCTGGTGAGCATATCATAGCTGGGACTGTATTTCAGCGTACGGTGAGAAAGGGCGAAGAACCAGTTGCCGGAAGTGTATCTGATGCTGACTACCGGTATCCAGTCGCGATAGGTGGGGCTTTGGTCGTCTTGGTGAACCCCTTTCTCGTAGTAATCTGTTTGTTGAAATTCATAACGCAGTCCGGCCAGGATGTTGAATTTTCCCAGCGACAGGATGTAGTCGATGAATCCGGAGAGCATCGTTTGTTTGATGCGGTCGTCGGCATCGGCGGAGAAGCCGCTTTGGAGAAATACATCGTGGCGGTTGGTGAATGTCTCTTCTGTGCCGAAACTGAGTTTGCCTTTCCAGAGTGGGGCGGTGAGCAGCAGTTTGGCGGCATAGAGGTGGTTGCGTACGCGGTTGCTCGAAGTGGCGTCTTCGGTTCCGTTGTTTTCGGCATATTGACGGATGCGGTCCCGGCCGTACAGGTAGTCGGCGTTGAAGTCGATGTTCCATTTGCCGAAAGTGCCGTTGTAGTATCCGTTGGCTGCCTGCCACCAGCCGGTGTGGGCATCTGTTTGGCGGAGAGCGTGCAGGTGGTCTACTTCTTTGCCGTCTTGTAGGATGAGGGTTGTCCCTTCATTGGTAGTATGTGCATTGCCTATGTTCGTGCCGGGCATGTAGCGCATGCCGAATGACTGGTCTTCGTCTATTTCGTAGTTGAATCCCAGTTCGCCGTTGAAGGTGCGATAGGTTTGTTTGCTTTTGTCTTCTGTCGATTGGTTCCAGTTGGATGAAGCATAAATGTCCTGGCTGGAGGTGCCCGTTCTGTAATTGTTGATTTCCGCAAAGTCGCCTTTTACGAAAATATCCAGTCCGCCGGTACGGTAGTTCAGGGATATGCCTTCGTTGCCGATCGGTTCGCGTCCTTGCGAGTAGTCGGTGTAGAAACTGCCGCTCATTCCCTGTCCGCGTTTGCGGATGGTGCGCAGACGGATGACAGCGCCTACCGAAGAGCCATATTGTACGCCCGGTGTGGTGATGATTTCTGCCGATAGTATTTCATTGGCTTGCAGACGGTCCAGTTCGGTCTTGTCTCTAACCTTGCGGCCGTTGATATAGATTTCAGGAGTTCCTCTGCCCAGTACGGTAAATTCTCCGTCCGAGCCGGTGACAAAAGGGAGGTGGGAGATCATTTCTTTGGCCGATCCCATCAGTGAAAGGGGCGTTCCGGCTATGTTGGCCTTCAACGTTCCGTCTTTGCGTTCTATCAGCGGGCGGGAGGCGGTGATGACTACTTCTTTCAGTAGCTCTGTGTCGGGTTGCAGGCGGATGGTGTTTTGTTGCCGGCAGGGGATGATTTGCGGGCGGTATCCTATGTAGGTCGCTTTCAGCAGACAGTCTTCTCCCGCTACCGGGGGCAGATGGAAGGAGCCGTCTTCTTCGGTCACGCTTCCGGCAAGGAAACTGGAATCGGCGGCAAGGGCGAGGATGTTGACAAAGGGCAGGGGGGCTCCTTTTTCGTCATATACTTTGCCTGCTATGGCGATGGCTTTGTCCGACTTCTTCCGCTGCACGACGAAATACTCTTCCCGTTCGATGCAAAGGAAGGGTTTGCCGGCCAGTACAAGGTCGATGGCTTCGCGTTCCGTCTTTTCGCGGATGCTGACGGTCACCCGATAACTTTCTGTTCCGTTGTAGGTGAAGAGGATGTTTTTTCCTCCTGCCTTTTCCAACTGCTTCAGTGCTTCGGGCAGGCTTTCGTTCTTTAGCTCTAGTGAGAATTTCTTGATGGCGGTCTGCGCCTGCAAAGGGGAGAGGGCAAAAAATAAACCGTATCCCATCAGTAACCAGCTGATTGCTGTCCAAGTAAAACCAAACTGTCGTATCATACTTCTGTTTTAATGATTTTACTTATACTACAATCAAGGTGTCTGATCGGGTACGGTTGATCCGTTTTATTTTTCGATGTTTATTTCAACTTCTTCTGATACTCTCCCGAACGGAGGATTTCCAATGCTTTCTGCACGCTTTCGTTCGTTGTATTCATGACGCGGAAATATTCGTTCATATCCCAAAGGTCACGGGCTATCAGTGCTTTGAGCTGTGTCTTGATCAGCGGAAGTGCCTTCTGATACTGCTCTTCGTTAAACTTCACCCCTTCTTTCTCACCCATTTCGCGGAGGGTGGCGAGCATATCGTCGTCAATAACAAACTTTTCGTTGAAGCTGTCGAACTTCTTATATTTATCGGCCAGTTCCTTGCGGTGGTCTTCGATGAATTTCATTGTGAATTTGATGATGACTCCTTTGCCGACCAGTTTCCGGTGATAGTCCGTGTAGAGTGTCGTATCAATCGGAACGAAGTAGTCCGGCATGATGCCACCTCCGCCGTAGACGGTACGTTTCAGTTTCTTGGTCTGCACTTTCAATGAGTCGGGGAAGTGGATGCTGTCGGCATTCATCAGTTCTCCGTGGTTGAAGCGGTCTATCAGGTCTTTATTGTAATCGGTCGAGCTGTCATACGGCTTTTGGATGCAACGACCGGCAGGGGTGTAGTACCGTGCAATGGTCAGTCGGATCATGGAGCCGTCCGGCAGGTCGATAGGACGTTGCACCAGTCCTTTGCCGAAAGAACGTCGGCCTACGATGATACCTCTGTCCCAATCCTGCACTGCGCCGCTCACGATTTCGCTGGCGGAAGCGGTGTATTCGTCTACCAGTACGATGAGGCGGCCGTCACGGAACTCTCCGTTTCCTTTGGCGAAGAACTCGCTGCGCTGTGCGGTCCGGCCTTCGGTGTAAACAATCAGTTCCTTCTGTCCGAGGAATTCGTTGGCAAGGTCGATGGCGGCGTTCAGATATCCTCCGCCGTTGCCTTGCAAGTCGAGGATGAGGTCTTTCATGCCTTGCTGTTGCAGGCCTTTCATTGCCTTCTTGAATTCTTCGGCGGTGGTTGCGCCAAAGCGGTTGACGCGGATGTATCCGATCTTTGGCTGAATCATGTAGGAAGCGTCGAGACTCAGGATAGGTATCTTATCTCTTTTCACGGTGAACACGAGCGGGTCTTGTACTCCACGGCGGACGATGGTCAGGTTGACTTTCGAACCTTTCGGGCCACGCAGGCGCTTCATGATATCTTCCGTGCTCATTTTTACTCCTGCGATGGCGGAGTCGTTGACGGCAATGATGCGGTCGCCGGCAAGGATGCCCACTTTCTCGGAGGGGCCGTTGCTGACGGGTTGTACGACGAGCAGGGTGTCCTCGATCATCTGGAACTGTACGCCGATGCCTTCGAAGTTGCCTT
>OBWF01000619.1_pt1 | contig 14041 bp, 15 predicted proteins | sample 1495211 | NCBI WGS metagenome assembly OBWF01 (sample SAMEA2580051, study PRJEB22360) | human gut metagenome | reverse complement strand
ATAAACGTTTGTCAGAACTTGAAAGGACTGTCGCTCAACATACCGAGAAGATAGATTTTTTCGTGCGTACTGCCTTGCCCCCGGTCGAAGGCATTTTTTATAACGGCCAGATTTTCGATGCGTACAAGTTCGCCACCGATCTGGTAAAGTCGGCCAGGCGTTCGATCGTGCTTATCGACAACTATGTGGACGAAACGGTCTTGCTCATGTTGAGTAAACGCAGCGTCGGTGTCTCGGCCACCATTTACACACAGCGTATCACGCAGCAACTCCAACTTGATCTTGACAGGCATAACAGCCAGTACCCACCTATCGACATCAGGACGTACCGGGACAGTCACGACCGTTTCCTGATCGTTGATGAAACGGACGTGTACCATATCGGAGCCTCGTTAAAGGATCTGGGGAAAAAGATGTTCGCTTTCTCAAAGCTGGATATTCCGGCGGCTGTGATAACTGACCTGTTATAATATCCCTTGTCTTATGAATGTGGTTATCTATTCACGTGTAAGCTCGCAGTCGGCCAGGCAATCGACCGAACGGCAGGTTGTCGATCTGGAGAGGTTCGCAGCCGGACGGGGGTACGAGGTGACGGCGGTCTTTGAGGAAAAGATAAGCGGACGAAAGGCCAATATCGAACGCCCGGTTTTAAGCCGTTGCCTGGAATACTGCACAGATCCGCAGAACCGGGTGGATATGCTGTTGCTGACCGAGATCTCACGCCTGGGGCGTTCCACCCTGGAGATACTAAAGGCACTCGATACGCTGCACACGCATAAAATATGCGTGTATATCCAAAACTTGAACCTGGAAACATTACGGCCGGACAAGACGGTAAACCCCTTGTCCTCTCTGATTACTACCCTATTGGGGGAACTGGCCGCAATCGAACGCCAGGGGATCATTGACCGCCTTAATAGCGGACGGGAGTTGTACATCCAGAAAGGGGGCAGGCTGGGACGGAAGCCGGGAAGCCGGAAAACGGCCGAACAGAGGAAAGAGGAATACCGGGAGGCGATCGCCTTGTTGAAGAAAGGCTACTCGATCCGGAACGTGGCGAAGCTCACGGGAAAGGCCGTTTCGACGATACAACAAGTAAAAAAAGACTTCATTAATAGCTGATTATCGGAACAAATATTGTATTTTTGCAACAAATACGAGTAAATGCACGTAATTAAAAACGAGTATTTGCGCGTGCCTAAAAACGAGTATTTGCACGAAAATAATCAGAATCTAAATAAAAACGGTTATGGCAACAATGGCGGAGAAAATGGCGGCTTCACTGGAGGAATTAAGAAAGCTCCAGGAGAAAGACCGCTGTGTCGTCCTGCAAGGGACGGCCGAGATAGGGAGGACGCATTTAACCCGGCTGTTGGATAACGGCTGGTTGCAGGAAGTAATGAAAGGCTGGTATATTGCGGCCAGGCCGGGAACAGAGGGGGATACGACGGTCTGGTACACCTCATTCTGGTATTTTATTGCGAAATATGCGGCCGTCCGGCTGGGGGAACGGTGGTGTTTGACGGCCGACCAGTCGTTGGATCTGTATTCGGGGAAAACGACCGTGCCCGTACAGGTGGTTATCAAATCGCCGAAAGGCCATAACAACACGCAAAAGCTGATGTATGATACCTCGCTTTTGGTGTTTCAAAGCGAGATCCCGGATCAGGTATATAAAGAGCCGGAATACGGCCTTAATCTCTATCCGCTTGCCGAAGCCCTGGTATATACCACGCCGAGATATTTCCAGGTGGAGAAGATCGCAGCCCGCACCTGCCTGGCCATGATACGGGACGCTGCCGATATATTAAAGGTACTGACGAAAAACGGGGCTTCGCTTCGTGCCGGAAGAATAGCCGGGGCGTTCCGGAACATCGGGAACAGCGAAATCGCCGACAGCATCGTTTCCACGATGCGGGGGTTCGGGTATGACGTGAGAGAAGAAGATCCGTTCGAGGATCAGCCACGAACGCCCCTTGTTTATGAGGTGTCGCCTTACGTCACACGCTTGCGCCTGATGTGGGAGAACATGAGGGATAAGGTTGTAGAACTGTTTCCCGAAGCCCCTGGAAAGATTGATGACGTGGAGGGGTATTTGAGATCCGTCGATGAAAAGTATTCGGAGGACGCTTATCATTCTCTCTCGATCGAGGGATATAGGGTTTCCCCGGAACTGATCGAGAAAGTGCGTGTCGGGAACTGGAAGCCGGAGGAAGAAGATAAGGAGCATAAAAACGCACTGGTGGCACGTGGGTATTACCAGGCGTTCCAGGCTGTCAGGGGGACGATCGCCGATATACTGAAAGGAAAGAACGCAGGGGAAGCGGTAAGGGCGGATCATCCGGTCTGGTATATGCAGATGTGGATGCCGTTCGTTACGGTGGGGATCTTGCAAAGGGAGGATCTTGTGGGTTATCGTACCGGGCAGGTCTATATACGGGGATCGCAACATATCCCGTTGAACCCGAAAGCGGTCAGGGACGCTATGCCCGTCCTTTTCGATCTCTTGAAGAATGAGCCGCACCCGGCGGTAAGGGCTGTCTTGGGACACTTCTTTTTCGTGTATATTCACCCCTATATGGACGGGAACGGGAGAATGGGACGGTTCGTCTTGAACGCCATGCTTGCGTCTGGAGGCTATAACTGGACGGTTGTTCCGGTGGAGCGTAGAAAAGAATATATGAAAGCGTTGGAAAAGGCCAGCGTGGAGGGGGATATTTCGGAGTTTACGAAAGTAATCGCATCATTGGTCAAGTAATGATATTTATAATAATGACAATATGAAATCAACGGAATATATCGAATGGGATAAACTGGAGCAGATCCCGTTCTGCCTTTGCCGGATCGCGGAGGATGAAGAAAACCAGGAAATAGATGTTTATTATCTGGATAAACGGGTTTGCCATGATTACGATCATGTGGGGCATTATTTTCGTACTGCGATAATCATGTTTAGAAGGATCAGGAACATAACGGCCGATTGGGTGAACCTCAAAAACCTTTGGTTGCTAAGGGACTGTATCAGGGAGAATTTTAATCATGGCCTGGAGGTGGACGATCTGATCTTCGGGGAAACATTCGACGGTGAGGATCCGGAAACTATAAAGCCGCTAACCAAAGAACGGCTGTTCAAGATTAAAAAGGTGATTCAGGAAAAAGATCCATACGCTACCGTATAGGGGGGGAGTATATAAAAACAAAACCCTGGAGTTTGTCTTGCGACAGGGACAACAGGGGATTACTACGCAAATATAGGGAGTATATCTCGTTTATACAAGGATTTTATGGCTTTTCTGGATTGATTTTAAAAAGAATAGAGGCTTGTTCCCTGGAATGTAGTATTTACTACTTTTAGTATTTTAGTATATTAGTACGCTTTTCTTTTGGAGGATTTGGGCGTTCCCGTAAACGGTCGGGCTTTCCGCCTCCAAGTCCTCGCCTAAAGGCTGTGGGCTTTCCACTGCAATCCCTAACGCATGAATACACCCACCCACCCGATTAAGGTAGGCTATTTCCGGATAGAGCCGTTCGGTGAAGCCAGCCGGATAAAAGCCGCCTGACTTTTCACTGATCGGCACAATCCGGGTACTCCGGTAGCCGATTGTCGAACCCGGTTTTAACCCCCCTTTCAGGGGAGAGAGGTATTTTAGTTTTTCCGGCGTGGCCGCCTTGCGTTTACCTTGACCTTTGCAGACAAAAACCCCGGTCAAGGTAAACGCAAGATGACCACACCGACAGCCCCGAAAAACCAAAATGAGGTTGTCTTGATACAAAAACATCGGAATCTTAGGCATCCGCAAGGTTTTTTGGGGGGGAGAGGGTGCGAGGTGGGGAGTTTACTATCGGAAAAAATCAGGTAGTAAATACTAAATTTAGTATATACTAAAATACTACTTTTTCATATAATTATCTGATAAATAGTTAGTTAAATGTTGTTTAAATACTTGCATATCTCAAATAAAAGTGCTATATTAGAGGTATAGAAAAAGAGATAACAACCTTTAGAACTGGCTCACCCACCAGGATAAAGAACGGGGGACGTAGTTATGAAAACTGATTATTTCGACAAGGCAGCGCAACAGTTTGCAAATTTGATGATCGAGAAGATCCAGCAGGTAGAGGACAATTGGCAAAAGCCCTGGATCACCATTGCGGCGAATACACGCAATTTCTTTCCGCAGAACCTCACAGGACGCAGGTACGCCGGAGGTAACGCCTTTTTACTTCTTTTCCTTTGCGAGAAATTCCAGTACCAGACACCCGTATTTATGACATTCAACCAGGCGAAAGAGGCCGGGATCTCCGTGCTGAAAGGATCGAAATCGTTTCCGGTCTATTACTTCCTTTTCTACGTGTACCACAAGGAAACACGCAAGAAAATAACCTTTGAGGAATACAAGGCGTTAAGCCGGGAGCAGCAACAGGAATACAACGTTATACCGACCTATAAATATTACTCGGTCTTTAACCTGGATCAGACCAATTTTTCGGACGTGAGGCCGGAAGAATGGGAAGCGTTAAGGGAGAAGTTCAGAGGGGGACAGGCAGAGCAGCCCGACGGGACAACCGGAGAGGCGCACCCCGAAATAGACGCCATGCTGGAGGCGAAAAGCTGGTTTTGCCCGATACGGGAGCAGCAAGGCGACAGGGCTTTCTATTCTCCTTTAGCCGATTATATCGTAGTGCCGCTTCGCTCGCAGTTCGTCGATATGCAGAGCTTTTACGAAACGCTTCTGCATGAAATGGGACATTCCACGGGACACCCCACCCGATTGAACCGGGATCTTGCGCACCCGTTCGGATCAGAGGAATACGGCAAGGAGGAATTAACGGCCGAGTTCGCCGCAGCCCTGGCAGGAATGTTTTTCGGGATAGCCGAACATATACGCACTGAAAACGCAGCTTATCTGAAAAGCTGGATAAAGGCGATCCGGGAAGAACCCAAGTTCATTTTAAACGTACTGGCCGACGCTATGAAAATTGTCAAGATGATAGCCGGGAAACTGAATATCTCCGTAGAAAGCGAGGAAACGGCAGCAGATGAAGCGGAACAGGTGGCATGATACAAGGAAGATCCCCCGAAAGGGGGACAGCCTTTCGGGGGGAGTTCTTTTTGGCACTCGCCCCAAAAAGAACCAAAAAACGCTTTGCCGCTACACTCCGTTTCGCTTTCATAGCTCTGATAATGCGTTTTTTGATTGGATAGATATATATTTGTAGATAAAATAATGTAATATGAACAAACCGAAGATTATACAGATTATTGATGTTGTTTCCAATGCGATAGCAGGAAACCGTATCGACGAGGATTTTATAAAGAGTTGTATTTACGGAAAAGTGGATGCGGAACTGTATGCGCATCTTTTAGGCAAATACAGGGGGTATGACGGGGATTTCTTTCAGTTTTATTTGGGGACGGACGATCGGATAAACCGGGCTTTGCTGGAGAACCTGGGGATTAAGGTCGAACCCGACAAATATCCGGACTATGATAGCCGGATTGTTGCGCAGGTCGTCCAGGGAAAGAAAAGGTTTGATATTTATCCTTTCGAGTTGGAAGCCTTTAACAGATATGCCATGTTTGGCAATAATAATGCGCTTTCATGCCTGAAAGGGATTTCCCCGACAGCCGGGCAGACCGTCCGGGAAAACGGTATTAACGAGTATGGAAACGCCTTGAATTGGTCGCTGTTCTGGATAAAGGCAAATCCGGAGGACAAAGCCCTGTTAGTGGATCACGTTTTGAATATCCCCGAACGATGATAGCGGAATATTTCATTTACCGGAGAAAGGGGGATAAAGAGCCGTTTATCTCCCTGGGGGAAATGCCGCAATACGGGTTAAGGCCGAAACAGAAGTTTACCGGGAAAAAACTTAAAATAGAGGTGATCCGCAGGCTTTCCGGTGTGGAAATCGAGCAGACGGCCACCACTCCGCAGATAAACGCCTATATCGAGGCGAATATCTATGATACCGAACGTTGGCCGGAGTACCGGAAGTTATACCGACAGGTGGCCGGAGAGGTGGAAACCGTGGCCGACATCTTTACGCTCCAGTATATTTTAGTGGCCGAACTGGAGGATCAGACCAGGACGGGAAAGGACTGCCAGCCGCAGCCGACAGATCCGAAAGACGAGAGGCTGATACACCTAATCCGGTGCGAGCTTATGGGTGAACCCCTGGAAATGTACAAGACGATGATAAACCCGATCATCGCCTTAAAGAAACGTTTCGTTTGATACTACATCTACTAAAAATAGTAGATACTACTTTTAGTATTTTAGTTCGTACGCTCAATCCTGGGAGAAAAACTAATCGGGATATTCATTGAGTTCCCGGTATGCCTTAGCTAACTCTTCTTGGGTGTGACGTTTGAACTTTTTACGGCTTATGATGAAAGGCAACCTCTGATTCATTTCATTCTCGTACTCGTCCAGGAGATGTTTACCCCTTCCGGTAAGGACGACATGGGTACGGTCGTCGGAAAAGCGGATCTCTTTTAAATCTTCCATTGTATCTAATATACGGAGGATGATTTTCTCGTAAATGGGGGTACGCAGTAACGGGTGTGCGAGCATGGGGGAATTGTATTTTATATCGAAATTCTCGATGATCTCCGTCTGCACTTCCTCTATATGCTTGGGAAGTGCTTTTCCCAGCGTGTAGTAAACAGCTATCTGAAAGTCTTTGTAATTTGGAAACATGGGCGTATATGGTTTATTGGGAACGTGGATATTTTTAATATTTCCGTTCCGGGATTCTTCGGTCGAAAGATAAAAAAATCTCTCGAATAATCTTTGGGATAGATGCGCTTTTTTTAGTAAATACTAAAAATAGTATTTTTGTAATGCGCATTACAGTAGTGTATTTTGTAAACGTAACGTGTACTTATTCAAGTATTTTAGTAAAATGGGTATCTTTTATATCCGGTTATACTAATATTAGTATTTTAGTATTTTTGTAATGTACATTACAAAAATATCCGTATCTTTGCATTCAGATTGAAAAACAAAAGGCTTATGATAACGACGATCCAGTTTAAGACGTTGGACGACTTGTATCAGTTTTACAACGACGCAATTTTTAACGGTGAGCTTTCGGAATGTATCGTGAATATGTCCCGTCACGGTGGGGCGTTCGGCTTTTTCGCCGCCAACCGTTGGAGAGGGGACGGGCAGGAAAAAAAGGTCGTTCACGAGATCAGCATCAACCCCGATTTTATGAACCGGGAAGATCGGGACTGGCATTCTACCCTGGTACATGAAATGTGCCATTTGTGGCAGGAGGATTTCGGCAGGCCGAGCCGGGGAGGGTATCATAATTCGCAATGGGCTGACAAGATGATCCAGGTCGGACTGATGCCGTCCGACACCGGGGAGGCCGGAGGCAAAAGGACAGGCCAGAGCATTACGCATTATATCATTCCGGGAGGGAAGTTCGAGCAGGTTTTCAATACGCTAAGCCGGGAGGATCTGCAAAACTTGCGGCTTAGGTACAAGCCGACTTTGGCGGCCGTACCTACCCGGCCGATCCGCATCGCCGGAAGCGACGGGGACGAAACGGAAGAACCGGAAGATCCGGACGAGGGGGAGAGCAAAAGCGGAAAGCGGAAGAAATACACCTGTGGGTGCGGCTGTAACGTGTGGGGAAAATCCGGGCTGGTGTTAAGGTGCGGACTGTGCGACACTGATTTTACGGAACAATAGGAAACAGTGCAAAGGTCAGAAGCCCCCAGTAAAAACCCCGCCGGAGGCAGATTTCAAGCATACTCGTTTTACTAAAATACTAAGATAAGTCTATACTAATCTTAGTATTTTAGTATTATTGTAATGTGCATTACAATATAGGGGTATATGAAAAAGTGGGGATGTCGTAATACGTCAATTCGCCCCACTTTTAAGGCTTGACGTGCAATAGCCGTCAGCCCCCAGACGGACGGGAACCACCCCGGCCGCACACAAATATAGAAAATCTTCCGGATTTAACCAAACAGGTCGGGATCTTTCTTTTTCCCCCTGGCCTTGATACCGAAATCCTCACGCAGCATCTTTGCCAGTGAATTTTGTGCGTGGGCTGTACTCATTTCACCGCTGCAAACCTTATCGTCGTAATATGCACAACGGTCGTACACGTCTTTCAGCCGTCCGCTTTCCAGGATCTTGTCGAGTGCCCTTACCGGGGTGTTGTCGCTCGGATAGCTTAAAGCACCGTAAACCCAACGGTAAACGAACGAGTATTGTTGTTGCTGGTCGCCTCGCAGTTCTTGGGGATTTCTCGCATGGATGAACAGGATAATCGTGTCGGCTTTCGGTTTTTGCCCCTTTTTAGGCGTTTTGCAGATGAATTTGTAATCGAACCATACATCGGCCTCGCTTTCCTTGATTCGTGTCTGTGCAGGCCTTAAAACCTTTTGGTCGATCTGTGCATTCGAGTAGGAGGCCGGGATCTCCAGGTCTTTGCAGAATTGGTCGATCGAGTAATAATACTCCCGTCTGTCCCGTTGGCTGCAAATGATCTTGTAGAGCCGCTTGGTGTAATTGCCCCGGAGGGTTAAGGCGATGTTCTTCCCGTACCTTGTACCGCCGACACCCGTACCGTAGTAGAGCAGGAAAGGGATCGCCCAGGGGTTGAGCGTCAGGGCTACCCGGTTTGTGCCTTTGATGTTGTGTACCGTCGTTATCACCACCCCGAACGTTTCCACCGTCTGGTGGATATTGGGATGCACCCAGCGAAAGGAAAAGTTTTTCCGCATCATGGCGATAGCCTCTTTCAGAACTTTGCTCTTGTTGTTCTTCCCCCCGGCTTCGTCGCATTTGATCTCGACGACAGGCTGGTTAAAGAGGTCTTTAGGCAGTTGTTTTTCCCTGGTCATGTGTTGCTGGATCTGGTCGCTTATGAGCGTCAGGAGGTTTTCTTGCCACTCGGTCACAGAGTACTGGCCGAATGTTACGTTATTCGGCTGGATTAACATTACTTCTTCCTCCGTAGGAGGAATATAGAGGGTGATGTCGTTGGTCGCCATAGGCTTTTTTTTTTGAGTTCGGGACAAAGTTAAAGAAATAAAAGATACCGCCAAAAAATACCAAGTACTTTTTATTGTAACCTTTAGTAAAATGGGTATTTATTGGAGGGGGTAATTTTAGTAAAATAAGTATTTTCCCCCTTCGGATTTTAGTAAAATGAGTATTTTAGGTTGTGTCTTTTCACTTATAACGATTTGTATTTCAGTTAATTATAAATGAAAAAACGCTTTCTTACAAAGAACCTCTACAAAGACTATTCTCACAAAGAAGGAAAATCTTAGGGAATCACAGGCTTCAAAAACGGCTGGAAAATGTGCATTTTGAAAACGGAAAATGAGAAACGGAGAAAAAATGAGCGAAGCGTTTCTTTAGTGCGATTTTTCCGCGCGTTAAAATGTGTAAAATTTTGTTTTTGTGTTGTAAAATATAAGGTGATCGGAACGATTGCCGCCGTTTTACAAATGTACACTTTTTTGGGGGCGGTGTACATTTGTAATGTGCATTTTGGGGGCTGGGTGTCTGATGTATTGGAGCGAAGCCGTGCGGAGCGTTCCAGGAGCGACGAGCGAAGCAAGGAGAGAGAGAACGACGGTTTACCAAAGTGAGCAAGCAGTCATTGGACTTAGTCCAATGCTGATTTTCTAAATCACTGATATATAACTGTTTACTTGTTTATATGTATGCGAATTGCATACATATTGCATACATTATTTTGATAATTCATTGAATTATAGTATATTGTAGCCGATATTTATGTATGCAAACCCCTATACGTGAAATTATGGCAACAACAAGTAAAGATACGTCTATCCGTATAAAGGAGAGTACAAGGTTTAGGCTTGATATGCTGAAAGGAAACAAATCGCACGATGCGTTCGTGGCCGAAATGTTACTCTATTTTGAAACAACGGGGATCACCCCGCAGTCGAATGTAATGCCGCCGAACATTGCGGCCAAAGAGCAGGCAAGCCGGGTGATCGAAGTTGTCCGGGGCATTGAGAAATCCACTAACGTAAGGCTGAAAAACATCGAACAACTCCTTTTGTCGCTTGTCGGGGAAGTGAAAACGCCGGGGGACAATCCGGACGAATATATGCACATCTCACAGGTACAGGAACTTTTGGAGCGTTCCAAGCAACTGGAACAGGAAGCCAGGGAAAACCGGGAGAAGGCCGGGAAACTGCAAACGGATCTCGAAATAGCCCGGCAGGAGAAAGGAACTCCGGCCGTCGGATGCAATACGCACAAGATCCTGGAGATCGTGGAGCGTATCGACGAGGTGAAGAAGATACCGACATTCAACGATACGGTTTATGAGATAGACCGTAATACGCTGGATATGTGGGTGAAAAGGTTAAAGGACGAACTAAAGAGATAAGCCTATGTTTGCCAAAGTACACCCGGCCGAGGACGTGAAAAGCGGAAATACGGGAAGCTGTCACGACCTGGTGCGTTATCTGGAAAAGGAAACGGGGGAGGGACAGCGTTTTTTCTCCCATACGGAGCAGGATATTTCACCCGAACGGGTAATTATGGATATAGACGGGAACAAAAAGGCGTTAGGGGCTAACGACGCTAAATTCTTCATGCTTTCGCTCAATCCGTCGCAGTCGGAACAAATGCACCTTATCGGCCGGAAAGTGGACGATTTTAAGGAACTTACACCACAGGAGAAAAAAGAGGTTTTCCAAAAGCTGGAGGCGTTCACCCGTTCGGCTATGGATGAATACGCCTTGAACTTCGGACGGGACAATATTAGGGGAGGCCAGGATCTCATGTATTACGCACGTGTGGAAACGGAACGATCCTATCATCCGGAAGATGAAGAGGTGAAACAGGGGATCGCCAGGATCGGAGAGCCTAAACCCGGTCTGAACTTACACGTTCACGTAATCGTTTCACGCAAGAGCCTGGACGGGAAAGTGAAACTTTCTCCGGGGGCTAAATCGGCCGGGAACACCTGGGAACTGGAGGGCAGGGGGACGGTGAAACGGGGTTTTTCACATGAGGGCTGGAAAGTCAGGGTACAGGAATGTTTTAACCGGAAATTCGATTACCAGGCCAAAGAGGGGGAAACTTATGTACGTCCGCAGGTATCGGCCGAGATCGGGAAGATCACGAACCCGGAGCTTAAAAGGATATTGCAGGACGAGCAGTTTACGGCGGCAAACCAGATCGTCGCAGCCATGAGGGAACAAGGTTACACGCACCAGGTAAGGAAGGGGGTGCATTCCTTTTCACGGGAGGGTGAAGTGTTCCAGGTTGAACACAGGCTCTTGAAAGCGTTCGAACAACCTCTGTCTGACGAGCAGCTAAAAAGCATAACGGAACGTTTCGACTTGACAAAGTACGAGGCGAACCCGGCCGGGTACAGGGAGAACGGTTTGCAGGTAAAGGATATAAGTTTCTCGACATATGTAAAAGATGAAGCACAGAAGGGGGAAAAGGCCTTGAAAGAGGTCGCTTATAAAGTGGTTTATGATGAACAAAACCATACGACGGTATCGTTCGCCACCGTCCGGCAGTTCGCATACGAGCATCAAATAAACCTGGTGAAAAGCGAACCGACGGCCGAAGCCGTCTTGAAGAAGATCAAGAACCCGGAGCTTAAAAACCTGTTGGAGAACTACCGTTTTACGTCCGCTAACCAGATTGTCGTAGCCATGAAAGAACAAGGCTACACGCATAAGGTACGGAAAGGGGTACATTCCTTTTCACGGGAGGGTGAACGGGTGAGCATACGGCACAAGGATCTGAAAAAATTCGCCGATCCGAAACTGGAGAGCCGCCACATGGAGGGCATTATCGAACGGTTTAACCTGTACAAGTACAAGCAGGAGGGCGTGGCCTACCGGGAAAACGGCCTGGAAGCCAAGAATATTTCTTTCCTGACATACCAGAAAGTGCCGATCGAGCCGGAAGAGGATAAAAGCGTGACCGGAAAGCCGGAAACAAAGGAGGAAGCGCAGCAGGAAACGCCGGGGAGCGAGGCACATCCGGAAGAAACGGAAAACGAAGCGGAAACGCCCATGCCTGAACCCGATCCGGTGAAATACAGGAAAGAGCTTAAAGAGGTGTCTTATGATGTACTGTTTGATAGGGAAACGAAAACCTATGTGCCGATTTCGGCGATCCGGAAATACGCATACGAGAATGAGATCAATCTGATAGACCGATACAAGCATGGGTACGCAGTCAGGAACGAGGATCTTAGGGAGTGCCTGGCAAATCCCGAATACCGGACGGTAAGGCAGATAAACAAGGCCATGAGGGAGAGGGGATATACGATCGAAAGGGACGAGGCCGGAAACTATACCTACATCAAGGGGGAAAGTTCTTTCTTTATGGAACACCGGGATTTGCTTGCCTTTACCGGGTACGCCAAAGATACCGGAGGCCGGGAAAGGGAAAGGGGAACGCACCGAAGCGCAGACAAGACGGTCGGGTTTATCGGTGGTAAGGCCAAACAAAAGCTGATAAACGAGATCCTGGGGGATAGCTTCCGGACGGAAAGGATGCTTGTAGGCAACGTGAAAAAGGCCGTCAGCCTTATACAGAACCCGGCTAATATAAAAATGATGCTGATAAAACAGATCGGCAGTTTTCTAAACCCGTTTAAAGAGTTATGATATGATGATGTATATTATTATAGGGATCGCCTGCCTGGTGGGGATCATCGTTGTTGTGCTGTTGCTTCCAAATTCCGGGAAACAGCAGCAAAAAGGACAGAAATACCGTTTTGAACTGTCGGCCGGGGGAGGGAGGAAAATAACCTTTGCCGATCCGTTCGATAATTTCCTGGTCTATGGTGGGGCGAACTCCGGAAAGACCAAAAGCATAGGAAAGCCCTTGTTAAGCCAGTATATACAGGCCGGGTTTGCCGGATTTGTCTATAATTACAAGGATTTCGATCTGGCAAGGACAGCCGTACACCTGGTAAAAAAACATAATTACCCTTATGGGTGCTTCCAGATCAGTTTCACGGATATGGAACGGACGCACCGGACAAATCCGATACGTCCTTCCGTGGTGAAGAATGAAACCTTGTTCTTGCAGCTAATGGATGATATGCTGACCGCCTACCAGGGAAAGGACGGCAAACGGGACGAGTGGTTTAACGGGGCGTTGGGGATATTAAGGGGCGTTTCGATCCGGTTTTATAACGATTATCCGCAGTTTTGCACGATACCCCATATCGTTAATTTCATTTGTTCGGCCGGAACTGTCCGGATAACGTCGTTCCTGGAGGGCAAGCACCAGAGCCGGGTACTGGCCGGGGCATTCCTGGACGCAAAGGACAGCCCCAAGACGCAAAGCAGCTATCTAAGCAGCCTTACCAACAGTCTAAGCACGCTCGCCAACGAAAAAAAGGTGTGTTATGTCCTTTCCGGAAATGATTTCGACTTTAACCTGATAGATCCGGAATGTCCGAAATTGGTTGTCGTATCGAACGCCTATCAGATCGAAAACCTGATTTCCCCGGTTATATCGCTCATGCTTTCCATTTCGTCCCGGCGTTTCACGCTGGCGAACAAAGTGCCGTTCTTCTACTTTCTGGATGAAGCGACCACGTTCCGGATCGCCGATTTCGAGAAACTGCCGTCCGTTCTAAGGGAATACCTTTGCAGTTTCGTTTTCCTCACGCAGTCGGCGGCGAAGATCGAGAAGATATACGGGAAATATGACCGCAGTTCGATAGAATCCAATTTCGGGAACCAGTTCTTTGGCCGGACAAAGGACATAGAGGCCTTGAAAAGCTACCCGCTTGTTTTTGGAAAAGAGGAGAGGCAGAGGGTTTCAAAGACCACCGGAAGCAGCCGGGGAGGGGAGAACCGCAGCCGTACAGTTTCCACGCAGAAAGAGGAAATATACGACACGAATTTCTTTACCAGCCTGAAATCGGGCGAGTTCGTGGGGAGTGCGGCACATTCCAACATGAGGAACTTTCATTTGAGGTTTGAAAGTAAGCATTCGATAAACTCCCCCTTTCATTCTAAAAATGTGATATTACTTTTGTA
>OBWF01000617.1_pt1 | contig 14105 bp, 11 predicted proteins | sample 1495211 | NCBI WGS metagenome assembly OBWF01 (sample SAMEA2580051, study PRJEB22360) | human gut metagenome | reverse complement strand
CCCGCAGGACGGCAACACCACGCCGTTATTTGTGGCGCAGGGGAATCAGTTGTTCATGAATGATGTGTTCCTGAAGCGACTGTTTGCGGTGAGTATCACCTCGTCCGGCAATCCCCCGGCGTTTTCCCTGACGCCGGAAGGAAAGCTGACGGCAAGGAACGCGGATATCAGTGGGGCCATCACTGCGAATACCGGCACGCTCAATAATGTCACCATCAACGAGAACTGTGTCATCAAAGGAAAACTGTCTGCAAACCAGATTGAAGGTGACCTGGTGAAGACGGTGGGGAAGGCCTTTCCCCGGAATAGCAGTTATGCCAGCGGGACGAAACACCAGAATTTCAACAGCCCGAATCAGTAGTCGTACTGGTATTCAACCTGTAAGCTGCAGGTGCTGAAAAACGGGGCAGAGATTTTCCATGAACCGGCAACGGATGTCAGCAGGGTATTCTCATCGGTGATTGACATGCCGGCAGGACGCGGTCATGTCACGCTGACGTTTAATGTGTCGTCGACCGGCGCGAACAACTGGATGCCGAAAACGTATATCAGCGATTTGCTGGTTGTTGTCATGAAAAAATCCACGGCGGGCATCAGTATCCGCTGATGTTTTATTAACCCGAACGGGCACCCTGAGTGGTGCCTTTTTTATTGACTGAAAACAAAGAGGTAATCATGCGGCATTTATACGGAGCCATTTTATTTTTGACCACCCTGGCAGGCATTGCCTTTCCTGCACAGGCGGAAAGCGGACACGGTGCATTTTCCGCAGGATATGCTCAGGTTCACCCGGGCGGGGTACCGGCATTGTCCGGTACCGGTGCCCGGACAGGTGATTTAAAAGGGATTAACGTGAAATACCGTTATGAATTCACGGATCATCTGGGGGGGATTATATCGCTGAGTTATGCCTCTGCGAAAAAGAGCAGAACCACGATAACCGGAGACAAGGCATTTCATTATGAAAGTCTGCGTGGCCGTTATGTGAGCCTGATGGTGGGACCGGTCTGGCAGGTCAGTGAGCAGGTCAGCATTTATGGGATGGCCGGAATGGCGCACACCCGCTGGTCTGACAGTGTTCAGGATTACCGGCGTGATGAAGTGACACCGGGGTATGTGAGGGAGAACACCACGGCCAGTGATGGTCATTCTGCGCGTCATCTGACGCTGGCATGGGGGGCCGGTCTTCAGTTTAATCCGGCGGAGACGGTGGCGGTTGACCTCGCGTACGAAGTGGCCGGTCATGGTGACTGGCGAACGGATGCGTTTATTGTTGGTATCGGATACCGTTTCTGACAACAGACGCCGATTTATCTTCTGTAAATATTGTTATGATACGCAGGTTCATCCGCCTTATGCGGAGAACTGCGTTTGAGGAAACGTAAAGTTACACTGTCCTGAAGCCCGTGGCGTCACTGCTGCGGGCTTTTTTTATTGGTGGAAAAGTATGACAGTAAAAATTTCTGGCGTGCTTAAAGATGGCACAGGAAAACCAGTACAGAACTGCACCATTGTGCTGAAGGCCAGACGGACCAGCAGCACGGTGGTGGTGAACACGGTGGCTTCAGAAAATCCGGATGAAGCCGGACGTTACAGCATGGATGTGGAGTATGGTCAGTACAGTGTTGTGCTGCTGGCTGAAGGTTTTCCGCCATCACATGCGGGAACCATCACCGTGTATGAGGATTCGCGACCGGGTACCCTGAATGATTTTCTGGGGGCAATGTCAGAAGATGATGTTCGCCCGGAAGCGCTGCGCCGGTTTGAAATGATGGTTGACGAGGTGGCGCGCAATACTGAAGCTGCTTCTCAGAGCGCAGCATCAGCCAGGATATCTGAAACGGCAGCTGCGTTGTCGGAGAATGCGGCGAGAACGTCGGAGACAAATTCTGCTAACAGTGCCAGAGCGGCGGAGGCCGCACAGACAGCCTCGGAAAATGCCTCGACAGAAGCAAAAAAATCAGAAACCAACGCAAAAGCGAGTGAGACTGCGGCGAAGAGCAGCGAAACGAATGCCAGGGCCAGTGAGACGGCAGCAAAGACATCTGAAACGAATGCGAAAGCGTCGGAAACCAGTGCCGCTTCTTCAAAGACGGCGGCAGCATTATCAGCCAGTTCGGCAGAGTCATCGGCATCGTCGGCTTTGGCCTCAAGGGATGAAGCGACGCGGCAGGCGGAAGAGGCTGCCGGCAGTGCAGCTGCAGCAGCGCAAAGCAAAAGTGCAGCAGAATCTGCGGTAAAACTGGCAGAGGATATTGCATCCGCTGTGGCGCCTGAGGATGCTGGCACGACGAAAAAGGGGATAGTACAACTCAGCAGTGCGACTGACAGTACTTCGGAGTCGCTGGCTGCCACTCCGAAGGCGGTGAAAGCGGCGATGGACAAAGCGAACGGGTGTCTGGAGAAAGCGAAAAACGGTGACGATATTCCGGATAAGGTGCAGTTTCTGAACACCGTGGGGGCGGCCAGAGTATACGGACGTGACATTCATACGGGGGCCGGTGAATGGACCACGAGCGAGTTTGTTGCCTGGCTGAAAGCCAAAGGGGCATTTGACCAGCCTTACTGGATGATGAAGGCATCACTGCCTGCGTCAATGAATAAGGTCATCACGGATGTCGGACCGGGAAAACTTAATCTGGGTGGCTGTGCCATTGAAGTGATGGGAACGTATGAGGCTGCCATAGTCCGTGTCACCATTGGCGAATACGGTGCAACGGGGTTTATTAATGGCACGGTCTGTACCTGTACGGTTTACGGCGACACACAGCGTTTTTACTGGCGGGTGGATTACAGCACAAAAAACAACCCGGATACGGTAAGTCTTCCGGAGGCCAGCACGACGCAGAAAGGCGTGGTGCAGTTAAGCAGTGATACTGCCAGTAATGACGAAACAACGGCTGCCACGCTGAAGGCAGTGAAAGTGGCAATGGATGAGGCCAGGGCGGCGAAACAGAAGGCAGAAGAGGTTGCAGCAGGTGGAGGTGTTCCCGGTCCGAAAGGAGATAAAGGGGACACGGGGCCGGCAGGTCCGGCTGGACCGAGGGGCGTTCAGGGACCGAAAGGTGATCCCGGACCTCAGGGAGCAAAGGGGGATACTGGCGCTCCCGGGGCAAAAGGTGAGAAAGGAGCCACAGGTCCAACCGGGCTACAAGGACCAAAAGGAGATAAAGGTGATCCTGGCCCTCAGGGGCCAAAGGGGGATACTGGCTCTCCCGGGGCAAAAGGTGAGAAAGGAGCCACAGGTCCAACCGGGCCACAGGGACCAGCCGGCTCACCGGCAGGTGGTTTACATGCTGTTGGTGCATTTGTCTTTGCTCAGGTCGGTATAAGTTACAGTGAAAAATATGCCGCTGGTGCCGTGCTTGCGGGAAGTAAACTGAGAGAATGCAGCATTCAACTGGGCTCACAGAAAGCAGCCGCACTTACCGGTAATACACTGTCAGGGACATGGCGGGCATGTGGTCCACTTCAGGTCAGTTCAATATATCCCTACTGTGTGGGGATATTTCAGCGGATTTCATAACGCGAAGAGAGGAGAATATGGAAATTGGAAAAAATTACCGGTCCGGTCTGGGGTGATCCGGCACACACGATCATCAACTGTATGGTGACGTTTGCCGGATTTGATGACGTTCTGCCCTTCACGGCGTCTGCAGATGATATTGAAGAACATGGTCGGAAAATATTTGCTGCGTGTAAGCGGGGAGATGGCGGACAGATAGGCGAATATATTCCTCAACCAGCCATGAGTCAGGAGGAAGTCAGGGCCTTGAAATATGATGAGATAAATACCTGGCGTAAAGAGATGGAATCAGCAGAATATATCTTTGAGTCTGCAGGCAGACGCTGGGACTACGGAAAGGAAAGTCAGGCCCGAATGGCACCTTCAGTATTGGCGGCAAAGACGGGGAAGTTACCTCATTTTCTGGACGGATGCAGATGCTGTTCTGGCGTACAGGGTGGACTGGAAATAAAAAGAAGGGGAGCAGATGCTCCCCTGATATCTGAGTAGCATGCTGTTTATAGTTATCATTCGTCAAAAGAATATTACCGTATGGCACGGCAGCAGAACATGAAATTTGTCTCAGAACTGCAAATCAGCATGACGGGTAGTCAGCCAGATAACACTACGGGATAAAAAAACAGCAAAATGCATTGATAAAAAATTTTTACATGTAGGTTTTCGGGCATTATGTGACGTATATCAAAAACGGGACTGTAACGGGAGATAACAAAATGATGGATTCTGGCGGGGAGTAACAGCGCAATGCGTTCCGGGATGGTGTTTATGAGAATGAGGCTGAAAATGTCCACGGTATAGTAAGAAAAATCCTAGGAGCATTATATTAATTTTTACGGAACTATTCGGAATACCCTTATGAAAGGCAACGAAGTGTCAGTATTTTTAATGTGTTCTGACACGCGTTGCTCTGTTTGTATACAAATCATTTCATAGGGTATACCAGATGAGCAAGAATTTCACAAAAACCTTACTGGCTGGTGCTGTATTGGGTGCTGTATTTGCAGGTGCAGTTCATGCTGATAATGAGGAGAGTCTTCTTGGATTTTCTCTTTACAAGGGTGATATTGATAATCAAAGTAGCAGTCAGTATTTAAGCTCTGAAAAATACAGGATTTTATGGAATAAAGATTCAGGGTTTGGGATGATATATTATGGTTCATCGCCAGATATTTCTGCTAATAAGAATAAAGCATTGTATTTCTTTGACTCTAAAGGAAATGTATATACAACCCTGAATGATGGCAGTCAGTTGAAAGTATTTAATAAGGATGTTGCTGATTTTGCACGTTCAGTTGCTGATGGTAAGTATTCAACTGTTACTGATGTTCACAATATGAATGAACTTGAGGTCAGACAGTTAGTACAGCAGATTGACTCTATTAAAACTACATTTGCAGATGTTAACGCCAGAGTAAATGAAAATATCTCAAATATTAATGCAATTGCAAAAGATAATAACGAAAAAATAAGTAAAATAAACTCGGTACTTAACAATAATGAAAATCATGAGAGTTTGAGTGTTGGGTCATCAGCTGTGACTGGGAATGCTGTTCACGCAACTGCGCTAGGTGTTGGTGCTGATGCCCGGGCTAAGTTATCCACCGCTGTTGGCGCTCATAGCACAGCCTATCAGCAACAGAGCACGGCTGTTGGTGTAGGGAGTCGGGCACTTGCACAGAATTCCGTTACAGTAGGTACCGGTGCTGGTGTTGAACTAAATGCTACGAATGGAGTTGCCCTTGGCATGCTGGCTAATGCAAAACATCAAAACAGCGTAGCCCTGGGAACTCAGTCCGTCACAACCCGGGATGACGAGGTTAATATTGGTTACAAGAATAGTAAAGGGGAAGGCACTCGTTATCTTGGCGGACTGAGAGATGGAGAGGAAGATACCGATGCTGCTACTGTTGGTCAATTAAACCGGAAAACTAACGAAATATACGAAGGCGTAAAAGGTGCGCTGACTGCTGCTGACATTAAGTCGCGCTCTTATACAGACCAGAAAACGTCTGAGGTATCCGCGGTTGTCTCAGAACTATCTGTCCGTACAAACAATATTAATGAGGCTGTGGTCGAAACCAGTGCGAAGGTGGATGTTGGTGTTAATTCCGATGGTGGTCTGACCCGTGCAGAAGGCGCGAGTAAGGTTATTGGTGTTAACGAAGGTCTGCTGGCCCTGTCTGGTCGTACAGACAAGATTGATGCAGCGGTTGGTGCCGTTGATAAGCGGGTAAGCAGCAACACGCAAGCTGTACAGAAGAACAGTAAGGCGATTGCAGCGAATACGAGAATGCTTCAACAGCATTCAGCCCGTCTTGACAGCCAGCAGCGCCAGATTAATGAAAATCATAAAGAGATGAAACGTGCAGCGGCACAGAGTGCAGCTCTGACAGGTCTGTTCCAGCCTTACAGCGTGGGTAAATTCAACGCGACCGCAGCGGTGGGTGGTTACAGCGACCAGCAGGCACTGGCGGTAGGTGTGGGTTACCGTTTCAATGAGCAGACAGCAGCCAAAGCGGGTGTTGCCTTCAGTGATGGAGATGCCTCCTGGAACGTGGGTGTGAACTTCGAGTTTTAATTGCGACAGTGACATGAAGCATACGGCAGGCGGTATTTTTCCTGCCGTTTTTTTTGCCGGGAAACAGGAAGGTGATTAAATGAAAGTGATACTGGCGACCCGCAACCATTATCTGGAGTATGGCCTGCAACAGATGCTTGAGGGGTACAGTGTCATACTGGCCCGTGAGTTTTTCGTGCCGGAAAACCGCAGGCATACACCTGACGTTGATGAATCATGGCTGATAATCTGCGATGGATTACTTGGCAGGCTGCTGCGTTGCATGTTCCGGGGAAGACATTATCTTCAGCTGGATGCTGAATCACTCAGTAATGGTGAGGAGATACGCGAGGCAATAGATAATGGCGTATGGGCATATAATACGACAGCGCGGTCCCTGACGATGTCAGAGATGGTGGTGATGTTTGGTTATGTGTACCGGGAGTTAAAGCCCTGCCACCTTGCGCGTGAAATGGGGATAAACACGAAGACGGTGAACACGTTTCTGTATCTTGGGCTTGAGAAGAATGGTCTGAAGTACAGGAGCGTGAAGCACCTGGTAGGATGTGCGGCGGCAGAATGAGTTCGGTGCTGTTTGTCGCGCGTCTTACAGTGGCGCTGCGGAGATCGAGCAATAAAAAAAGGGGAGTCGCTACGCTCCCCGACCAGAAGAAAGAAACTTGATTACAATAAGTGAGTTGTTAAGACATCTAGAATGTTCGCATAGAAAACCATCCATTACAGTGATACCGCTCGCGTTTAGGAAAGTGGGGGTAGCCTGTATTTCGCCCGTGCACGATTACATGCTTCATTAATCACACCATTCTCGCCGGACATCGGAAATTCTCTGCAGGTGGATGAGCGATTTTCATAAATGCTGCAGCAGGCATTGACTCCAGGTTCACCACTTAGGGCCACACAGCGAGGATTTTTCTGGTTAGTGCCCTGCATGCATCTGTGGTACGGAGAAATTTGTTCTGTCATCGTTACGGGGATGGTGCCACCAGCATCATCAGCTTCAGCCCAGTAAAAAGAGACGCGGAAAAATGCACAACAGGCACCACACCTCATGCATGGATTGGGATTGTTCATAAATTCACTACGCAAGTATTAGTAATGTTAAGGGATAACAGACAATATTTTATCAGAAAGAAAAACAGCAAGATGGTCAAAAATGACCCAAAGAAAGCTTGGAATATTCTTCTTAAATTTAACGTAATTCATTGATTTTTCGTGTATGTTTTTAAGGCATGCGTATTACCGTGAAGGAGATCGGTGAGTTATTGAGTGATCTCCTTTCATGAAAATACGCACTCTTAACAAAAGGGTGAATGCTGAAAGGTTGCTCTGGCGGCCAGTGTGATGACAAAGACAGGTAAAACCGGGACTCACTAAACCTGAATGATGTATTGGGCTTGAAGCCCGCAGAGGAAATGAGGTGTGAGTCAGCGAATTACATAGAGGCTCGCAGCTTTATGGCTGCAATAAAGCCGGATATAAAGCTGCAACCTATCCGTCAATGTCAAAACAATGGATTCCTTGCAAACGGATGCGTTCATATAAGGTCATCATGCATTCGGAAAATATTGCAGCTTACGTCGGGCTGGATGTGCATAAAGAAACGTTGGCAGTTGCTATTGCTGCACCTGAACGGCTTGGTGAAGTTCGTTATTATGGTACGATTAACAACGAAGCCCAAGCTGTACGTCGATTATTTCAGAAATTGCAGGGACTTTACGGAAACATTCTTTCCTGCTATGAGGCTGGCCCCTGTGGTTTTAGGCTATATCATCAACTCACAGCGATGAATGTAAAATGCCAGGTTATTGCCCCTTCCCGGATACCAAAATCACCGACAGACAGAATCAAAAATGATCATCGGGACGCAATTCTCTCGCTAGGTTACTGCAGGCAGGAGAACTTACCCCTGTCTAGATCCCTGACCTGAGAGGCTCTGTAGCAGTAAAACGTGACACGAACAGACAAACGTTATGCCGGGAAGCACTGGACCAGCAAACATCGAATCTGGTTAGCCAATCAATCATTTAGTTAGCCATCTCAACAGATTGCTTTTCAACATTATTGTCAGAGTCTGGAGCAGATTGAAGATCTGCATACTTCAACTCGACCATGAAATATCTTGCCTGTTACCTGAGTGGTCTCGGTGCAATCTGGTTTGGCAGTTGCAGACTCTTAAAGGTGTTGCTCAGCTACCCGCAATAACCCTAGTTGCTGAACTGGGTTATTTTTCACAATTTTTCAATCCTAAATAACTCATGGCTTTTCTGAAACTGGTTCCAAGGGAATATTCCAGTGGAAACAGCATTAATCCCAGGGGAATAACAAAAGTTGGAAACAGCGAACTGAGATGCTTACTTTACGGATATCAAATAAATTCAGATTATTTAACAGTAAAACACCGCTTATGTGATGAATCTTACAAAAAAGCAAAGTGTAGTAATAATATCCAACTTATTTCTCATCCCTTAAGTAAGCGTAAACTGGCCGCGTACACCATAACATAACGACACGTTGTTTTATAATATTTTCGGCTGGTAAAAGCCCCGACGGCACGGCTGAAGCTGGCGCTGGAAAGCGGGTTAATTGTCACTGCGCTGGATGGTCTGTTCTGGCTTGGGGGTCAATGTATTGCCGCAGATGTGCAGTGGTTGCGTCAGTCCGGAATGACAATTATCAGCCGGAATGTTGAGGTCTCAGACACACTGCCTAGAACCCCCCTGGGATTTATGCAACAAAGTATCTCATCGTCGGATATGGGCAATGGCCAGATTTTTGTTAATTGTGGTTGTTGCAACATGTAAGGCGAATGACCACACTATTCTGGCTCGTTCGTAATCACGCTTTAATTCTGCGTCCTGTGCTGCCGTGGTGAGTTCCGACCAGGACATGCGGCGAAGTGTATGTCTGTCGGTAATATTCGTCATGGGCTCTCTGTCTCCTTCGATTTTCCGTCAGGAACACAAACGCCCCGCAGAGAAAATTCACCAACATTCTCCTTTTTAATGGCGCGTAATGCATCGCGGCAGGCCCGTTCGGTATGAAACGCCTGACTGTGCACTGCCAGTGTGGGCTGACGGGCATCACCGGAAGAGACATTAAAGGGCGATGAAAGCCAGAAAATCAAAATCCACATGCGTTACACATTGTCTTTTTTTGTGGGTATCTGGCCAGAATATTGAGCGCCTGTAATGGAGCTTCATGCATTTCACGGATACAACGGGCATCGGTGATGTTTTCCCGGTAATGCGTGGTTTCCAGCATCATATGATGCATATGGAGCATCCGGGCCAGGGCTGCGCGGAGTTCTTCAATATGTTGTTCATGGGAATGCTGACGGGGTGGTATCCGGCAGAGAGGGATAACCTCCACATCATCCGGGTGCGCGCGAAGCCACGCGTCAGTGACCGCAATGTCGTCAGTGTAAAACCATGTGCCGGATGTCCCGTTGGCCAGAAAACGCATTTTCCACGCTTCAGGGCTGGTGGTTGTGTTGTTATCTTTCATAGTGCCACCACTCATTCAACGGGCTTAATGCTGTCCAGGAGCAGTCGGCTCAGACTGTCGTGGCTGCCACAGCGGCGTCCGGTGCTTTTGCTGTAGCACTCCTGCCCCCTGATACACCATGCAGTTGGCGTTTCGTAGAGGCTGACGCGCCGGTTTTTATCTTTACTGGCGAGAAGTCCGGTGTGAGTTTTTATCTTTTTCATCTGTGGGGTACAAACGCAGAAATTTTGTTGTCATCAGTTTTTGCCTGCAGAGGCCTGAAAAGACAGCGTTTTCAGACCCTGTTCAGGTTAGTGAATATTCTTACCTGGCCTTTCGGCAATATCAATCCCATGAAGTTGCATGGATATCCCATGCCCATTGAGCATCTGGCTGTCCATGGAATGGATGCCACATGTCACCATCAGGTTGTAACAAAGCGTACTCAACATGGCGAGCGCCTCTTCTGAGGATTTACAATGTGTGTTCATAAGGGCCAGAAACTGCTCAACAACATCCGGGTTGATGCTGGTACTGTGTATTTCATCCTTCATTATGTGTCCTTGTTTTTTATTATTTTGCATTTCAGAAAATAACACGATGCATGTAACCCAGAAAACCGATATGTGCACGCGTAGTCACTTTCTGGCAGATTCCGGTCTCTGAAACAAAATACGAGGTGGTATGAAGCGGATTGTGGCGGACAGGGAAAGTGATTTGATTCCGGGGAAGGCGCTGTGCAGCAGTCTTATCCGGCAGTTTAAAGGGGGGGACGGAGACCAATGAGGCACTGGAGCAGATTCAGTGCAGAGGTGACCTGCTTTATCAAACTTAATTGTGACAAAATGGCGATTGAGAAGGTGCAATTGACTTATCCGGATTCGGTCGTGGCGAGGTGGTGCCCCTGCATTCTGCTAACCGGGTTATGAGCCAGGAGTCAGCGATAGACAAAGGGACTTATCTGACCGGACCCCCGGAAAAATGGCGGGAGAGAATGATACCTTCCTGCTGACGAGACCGGACTTTGAGATGACGAGCGATAGTGCGGCAGTGATGTACAGCCTGATCGGTAGCTGCAAAACTTAACGGAATCGAGCCGGAAACGTGGCTACGCCACGAGATCAGTGTAATCAACACCTGGCCTGCCAACCGCATGAAAGAGTTGTTGCCCTGGAACGTCACTCTCTCTGTAAACTAATTTTTACCCCACGTCCTTCACGGTGCGCTTACACTCTGGACAAGTATGTAAATGATAAGTTAAAAATAATCCGTGCATTTCCTGTGACGATATTAGTTGTTGGTAACGAAATCTCATTAGCGGATCGGAAATGCACTTAACCTAATACGTTGCCACTGTTCCGCCAGGAGTTGCAGTGGCAACGTATTCTACCGTCAGTGATAGCGTTTTGTTATTATCAGAACTGATAGTTCAGCGACATCCAGTAATTTCGCTCAGGTATCACATATCCTGTTGTTGATGATCCCGTCAGGAAGTAATCACCGGCATACAGCGAACTCTTACCGGCACTGTACAGGCTCACGTCACTGTAATCCTTGTTGAGCAGGTTATTCACCGCAGCATTCAGCGTCAGGGCATCCGTCATCTTCCACGACAGACCTGCATCCACCACCGTCCAGGCTTTCAGGTATTCTCCTTTCTCATCATACACTTTCTTCTGTACAGCGCTCAGTGACGAATAATTCTGGGTGAAACGTGGTGTTTTCCCGCGATAACGGGCACCCAGCCATGATGCCACCTCTTCGGTGATCTGCCAGTTCAGTTTCGCATTCACCATGTGTTCAGGGGTATAACTCAGCGGCGCACCTTTGTTATCACCATCACGTTGTTCACTTCGGGTCCAGGTGTAATTCAGTGACAGCGTGACATCCTCTGACCACAGCGGCAATGTGCCGGCAAATTCCACACCGTGCAACCGGGCCTTTCCGCTGTTTACATAGCTATTGGTGTTATCATTTATGGAATAAGAGACAATCTTGTTGGAGAAGTCAGTCATAAAACCTGTGACATTGGCATTCAGACCGGCGGGGTTATCGTAATACACCCCAGCCTCATAACTGACGCTCTCTTCCGGCTTCAGGTCGGGGTTACCAAGTAGATTTGTTTTTCCCTGCCCGGACACACCACTAATCCCTTTATGTAGCTGCCCCATTCTGGGTGCCTTATATCCCGTGGTCACACCGCCTTTCAGCGTCCAGGCATCTGCCACATCCCAGACCAGATATGCACGCGGACTGAAGTGTCCCCCGAATTGCTCATGATGTTCATAGCGGCTGCCCGCAGTCAGCGCAAGTGCATCCGTGAGATGCCACTCATCCTCAGCAAATACCGACCAGCTTTTCTGCCGGAAAGTTTCACCTGTGCTGGCAAGGACAACTCCGTCTTTCATGGACGAGCTCTGAAACTCGCCCCCCACCGTAACCAGATGAGATTCTCCCAGAGGGGTAAGCAGTAATGAATTCAGGATAAGGTTCGATTCCTTAAGCTCCGCGGCTGACCGGCAAGCCCCCATTTGTCGCGCTTCAGTACACTGCGTACGAGCTTACGACCTTTATTTTCTGTCTCGTTCCAGTTCAGATACGATTTCCATGTTCCGAAGGTGAAAGTATGATCATAGCCAGCTGAAATTTTGTTTCGCTCATAGCGCAGGGTCCGGTCATATCCCCCGTCAGACTCCCCAGTTGCCCATCCCGGTTATCATAACGCTGCCGGGTGGTATCCATATCAAACCAGAGCACATCCTGCTCCGACGCCTTCCAGTCAAGACGTGCACCAAGATTATAATTCTGTGACTCCGTGGGATAAGGAATACGCGTGGCTGCTGTATCGCTCAGTGATGTGACCGATGAGCCCTGACGCTGTTGTGTGCTACCGCGTACCTGCAGGCTGACAGAATCATCCACAAGGGGACCACTGCTCCAGAAATTAAACTGGCTGCTGTTACCCCATTTGTTGCTTTCCTGCAGATTCAGCCCTGCATTGACGGAAGAGAGCCATTTGTCTGCATTCTTTCTGGTAATGATATTCACCACACCGCCCATCGCATCAGAGCCATACAGTGTGGACATCGGCCCCCTGATAACCTCAATACGCTCAATGGCGGCCAGAGGGGGCATGAACCCGGTATTCATGGCAGAAAAACCGTTGGGAGTCACGTCACTGCTTCCGCCCTGACGAACACCATCAATCAGTATCAGCGTGTAACTGGCTGGCATTCCTCGGATGCTGATTTCCAGCCCACCGGTTTTACCCGTACCACTTTCAACATCCACACCCTCTACTGATCTCAGAGCCTCCGCCAGATCGTGGTACTGGCTGGACTGCAATTCCTCCTGGCTAATCACAGAAACACTGGCGGCTGCGTTAGTCAGCTTTTTCTCATAGCCGGATGCCGAGACAATCATCACATCCTCTGCAGCAGCTATGCTGCTGGCTGAAAATCCGAGACAGGGAATGACTACGGAAGCCAGAGTGGTTATTCGCATATTACTAATCTCCGATCATGTTAACCGGCAAGACAATACACAAATACAAACAATAATGAGAATAATTTATATTTGCTTTTTACAAAAAGTAAAGATTATTGACAAAACTAAATATAAATAACGACTGCCTCGGCATGCCAGTTAACAGCTATCCGTATGGCGTGTTCGGTTTTGCGAATAAAAAATGGTTACTGTAGAAGCGGATTTCCACCACATGTCAACCATGAATGGTCAGTGGTGCGAGACGACTGGGATGATTTGGTCGATGACTTCTTCCGGCGAATACTGATAGAAACATTGAAATATTGTAAGAGAAAGCGTTCAAAATTCTGTGGCACGTGAAAAATTCTACAGCGTCATCACCTTATTCAGTCGACCTTCAAAATAAACGTTTAACAGAGACAATCACCATTTGGATTGTCCGCTGAGGAGGCGAACGATTTCCTCGACAGCTTTATCATGTCAGCCCACATTGTTGGCGCTGACAATACTAAGGACAAACGATGGGGAAGTAGCTTTTTAGCGTTATTTTCGGGAGTAAAAAACGTGGTATCTTTCCGTATGTCAGTTGTATCTTGCTGGTATTCGTAGTCGTGATAGGGCATACAACGATATTTATCTTGACGTTAGTGAAGAATAAGTTGTTTTGTGATCTATGTTAATCTGGGATTACAATCCGGGCTTGATACATCGCATCACGACTTTTATTCTCTTCAGAATAGAATATGTTACTCCCCGTTTTACAGGCTCAGGATTTGAATTACAAATTATACTTTTAAGTGAACAATAACTAGGGGTATTTCTTATTTCCTGAAACCAGGCTTGGCCCATTTCGGGATGAGTTTGAAAAAACTCTTGACGCATACGATAGTGATGAAATAAACGAAACAAATTACGTCAACAAACTCAGGCGTCTTGCCTGACATGCTCCTGACATCATTGATATTCACACTCATCTGGGTGATGCTGCCAACTTACTGATTTAGTGTATGATGGTGTTTTTGAGGTGCTCCA
>OBWF01000613.1_pt1 | contig 14274 bp, 10 predicted proteins | sample 1495211 | NCBI WGS metagenome assembly OBWF01 (sample SAMEA2580051, study PRJEB22360) | human gut metagenome | reverse complement strand
GAGAAGATGATTTTAGAATGTCGTGATTTAAGCAAATCATTTTACACAAAAAAGGCGCTGAATGAAGTTTCGCTGAAACTGGAAGGCGGAAAGATCTATGGTCTGCTCGGGGAGAACGGAAGCGGAAAGACCACATGGATGAAGATCATCTCCGGTCTGACAAAGCCTACATCCGGAGAGATTTTGTTCAAGGAACATCCGTGGTTCTATGGAGATAAGGCAGAGATCGCCTACATGTCTACAGAGCCGTTTTTCTACAGTTTTCTGGATGTGAACGGAGTCGGGCAGTACTATAAAGATTTCTTCCCGGATTTTGATGAGAAGAAATTTCACGAGATGGTAAGAAGGATGTCCCTGGAAGGCAAGATGAAGGTCAAAGAACTGTCCACCGGTATGACAGCAAAGCTGAAGGTGATCGCAACACTGAGCCGCAAAGCAGAGCTGTATCTTCTGGATGAGCCGTTCAATGGAATTGATTATAAAGCAAAAGAAGAGATTCTCGGGATGATCCTGGAGTCAGCAAATGAAAAAAATACCTTTGTAATTTCCACACATATGATCGATGAGATCGAAAGTTTTATCGATGAGGCAATCTTTATCAAAGATGGAGAAGTTGTGCGTCGGATGTCAGTGGAAGAAGAACGGATGCAAAGTGGAAAATCCGTGGCAGATATTTATCTGGAGATCATGTAGGAAGAACAAAGGCAGAATGAGAAAAGAGAAAGAGAGGAAACAAAATGGGACGCTTGATCAAATATGAGCTGAAAAAACAGCAGACATCCAGAAACATCATACTGGCGCTGCTTCTGGTGTTTTTACTGGCAGTTGTAGTTGGAACCTTTACAGAGAACGGGAATACAGTTGGAATCAGTGTAATGCTGGAAATGTTTGTCGGAATGTTTGTATTTTTCTATATGGGAATTGAAAGTCTGTTGATATTGAACCGTGACCTGAAAACAAAGCAGAGTCATATGCTCTGGATGGTGCCGATGCAAAGCTGGAAGATCCTGGGAGCAAAGTACATTGCAGCAATTTTACAGATTTTCTTTATTTCAGCAGCATACGTGCTGGCAGCAATAGCCTGCATTTTGAGTTTGATTGCAAAAATGGATGCATGGGAAGAGCTTTTTAAAGGGCTTCGCATTGGTGCAGAGTGGCTTTTCCAGGGAAATATGGATTGGATCACACTTATGGCAATCTTTCTGTTTTTCTTCCTTGCATGGACCTGTGTGATCGCAACCGGATTTCTGGCAGTCATTGTATCCAGAACGGTGTTGATCAATTCCAGATTTGCGGGCATTGTTTCATTCATTTTGTTCTTTGTGATCAATGGAATTGTGGAATATATTTACAATCTGTTTGCCAAATACGGACTTATGGGAATCCATAGCGGACTCTATATAGGAATTGGAGAATGCGCATTTTATATTGTTGCATGCATTATACTATTTGTGATTTCCAGTGTTCTGGCTGAAAAGAAATTAAGTGTATAAAATATGGAAGGTACAGTCTGTTAAATCGGATTGTATCTTCTTTTTTAATTTCACAACTGTCTTGTCACATGTAAAGTCTTGTGCTATAATTGTCAGCAATTAACGATAAAAATTTAACAATTCAGGATAAGTGAGGGAATACAATATGACAGTTGTGGAAGAAATCCAGAAATTAAAACAGGAAAAAAATGCAGTTATTCTGGCACATTATTATGTGAGACCGGAGATTCAGGACATTGCGGACTACATCGGAGATTCTTTTTATCTGAGTAAGGTTGCAGTTGGATTGAAAGAGCAGACCATCGTATTCTGTGGCGTGTCTTTCATGGGAGAGAGTGCGAAGGTACTGAACCCGGAGAAAACAGTTCTGATGCCGGATATGCATGCAGACTGTGCAATGGCACATATGGCAGATGCCAAAACCATTCAGAAAATGCGGGATACATATGAAGATCTGGCGGTTGTATGCTACATCAATTCTACAGCAGAGCTGAAAACACATTCTGATGTGTGCGTTACATCAGCAAATGCGGTGAAGATCGTAAAAGCACTTCCGAACAAGAACATTTTCTTTATTCCGGACAAGAACCTGGCACATTTTATTGCAGAGCAGGTACCGGAAAAGAATTTTGTATACAACGAGGGATACTGTCCGATTCACGAACACATGCAGATTGAGGAGATCAAAGCAGCGAAAGTACAGCACCCGGCAGCAGAGGTACTGGCGCATCCGGAATGTCCAAAGGCAGTGCTTGCAATTTCCGATTATGTAGGAAGTACTTCCGGAATCATCGACTACGCAACGAAAAGAGAGAAACAAGAGTTTATCATCTGTACCGAAAACGGCGTCCGCTACAAGCTGGAAAAAGACAATCCGGATAAGAAATTTTATTTTACAGAGACAGAGCCTGTCTGTACAGATATGAAGCTGATCACACTGGAAAAGGTTCTTCACGTCTTAAAAACAGGAGAAAATGAAGTTCATTTGAGCAAGGAATTGAGAATTGACTCCAGAAAACCATTGGAAAAAATGCTGGAGCTGGCAAAATAGAGTGTCTTTCATAAAAAGAGAGGCCTGCCGAAAGGAAAGAGAGTATTATGAATAAAAAAGCAGATGTTGTTATCGTTGGAACAGGTGTTGCAGGGCTGTTTTCTGCATTGAATCTTCCGGATGACAAAGAAATCATCATGATCACAAAAGCAGATGCACAGAGCAGTGATTCATTTCTGGCACAGGGCGGAATCTGTGTACTCCGGGATGAACAGGATTATGACAGTTATTTTGAAGATACGATGAGAGCCGGTCATTATGAAAACCGGAAAGAATCTGTCGATATTATGATCCGCAGTTCTGGAAAAATCATTGAAGATCTGGTAGGATATGGAGTAGAATTTGAAAAGGACGGAGAAGCGTTTGCCTACACAAGAGAGGGGGCACACTCCAGACCGAGAATTCTGTTTCATGCAGATGTGACAGGAAAAGAGATCACCAGTAAGCTGTTGGCGCGTGTAAGAGAAAAGAATAACGTAACAATTTACGAATATACAACCATGACAGATATTCTTGAGGAAAACGGAAAATGTGCGGGAATCACCGTGAAGACGAAAAGTGGTGAAGAGTCCTCTATTTATGCAGATTATACCATTCTGGCAAGCGGAGGAATCGGCGGGCTGTACCAGCATTCCACAAATTTTCCGCATCTGACAGGAGATGCACTGGAAGTAGCGAAAAAACATCACATTCGTCTGGAGCATCTGGATTATGTACAGATCCATCCGACTACATTGTATTCGGAAAAGCCGGGCAGACGATTCCTGATCTCCGAATCCGTCCGTGGGGAAGGCGCACTTCTCTATAATAAAAACATGGAGCGTTTCGTAGATGAACTGCTTCCGCGAGACGTGGTGACCAGGGCAATCCGGGAACAGATGGAAAAGGATGGAACGAATTTTGTGTGGCTGTCCATGGCGCCGATCGAGAAAGAGACGATATTGAGTCATTTTCCGAATATTTACGAGCATTGCCTGGAGGAAGGCTATGATGTTACAAAAGAGTGCATTCCGGTCGTTCCGGCGCAGCACTATTTTATGGGCGGTATCTGGGTAGACAAGAACAGCCACACGTCCATGCCGCAGCTGTTTGCAGTGGGAGAGACAAGCTGCAACGGTGTGCACGGAGCGAACCGTCTGGCAAGCAACTCTCTTCTGGAGAGTCTTGTATTTGCAAAAAGAGCGGCAAATCTTATCAAAGAGCAATGGTGCCTGGAAAAAGAACAGGCTGTATAAAATGAAAGAATAGATGAAAAATAAAGGAGAAACCAGATGAATCAGATTACAATGAAGCTTCAGGCAGATCACCTGATCTTAGAAGCGTTAAAAGAAGACATTTCCAGTGAAGATGTGACAACCAATTCAGTGATGAAAGAGGCAGTGGCAGGTGAAGTAGACCTGATCTGCAAACAGGATGGAATTATTGCCGGACTGGAAGTGTTCGAGAGAGTGTTTACCCTTCTGGATCCGGACACGAAGGCAGAGTTATACTGCAAAGACGGAGAAGAAGTGAAAAACGGACAGCTGATGGGAAAAGTCAAAGGAGACATCCGTGTCCTTCTTTCCGGAGAACGAGTTGCGCTCAACTATCTTCAGAGAATGAGCGGAATTGCGACCTATACCAATTCTGTTGCAAAACTTCTGGAAAGAAGCAAGATCAAACTCCTCGATACAAGAAAAACAACACCGAATATGCGTATTTTTGAGAAATATGCAGTTCGTGCAGGCGGCGGATACAACCACCGTTACAACCTTTCTGACGGTGTGCTGTTAAAAGATAACCACATCGGAGCAGCAGGAAGTGTGACCAAAGCGGTGCAGATGGCAAAAGAGTATGCACCGTTTGTCAGAAAAATTGAAGTAGAAGTAGAAAATCTGGACATGGTAAAAGAAGCGGTGGAAGCCGGCGCAGATATCATCATGCTGGATAATATGTCACCGGAGGATATGAAAAAAGCAGTGGAGTTGATCGACGGAAGAGCCCAGACAGAGTGCTCCGGAAATGTGACAAAAGAAAATATCGCGCGTCTGACAGAGATCGGAGTTGACTATATTTCCAGCGGTGCGTTGACACACTCCGCTCCGATCCTGGATATTTCTTTAAAGAATCTGCATGCAGTGGAGTAAAGATGCAGAAAAAGAAAGAGAGGAACAGTATTTATGACAGGTTCTGAACGCAGAGATCAAATCATAAATCAGATTAAAAAAAGCAGTATTCCGGTATCTGGGGCGCAGCTTGCAAAAGAATTTGATGTCAGCCGGCAGGTGATCGTGCAGGATATCGCACTGATCCGGGCAGCGGGACATGAGATCATATCCACAAACAGGGGATATCTTCTGAATACTCCACATTCCGTGAACCGGATCTTCAAAGTGAATCACACGGATGAAGAGTTGGAAGACGAGCTGTGTACGGTAGTGGATCTGGGCGGAAAAGTGGTGAACGTGATGGTCAATCACAGGGTGTACGGTCACATGGAGGCAGAGATTAACATCACATCCAGACGAAAAGTGATGGAATTTGTAGAGGATATTAAGCGGGGAAAATCAAGTCCTCTGAAAAATATTACCTCCAATTATCACTATCATCTGATCGAGGCAGATTCCGAAGAGACACTGGATCTGATCGAAGAGGCATTACGGCAGAAAAAATTTCTGGTCGAAGTGGCCGCTGGATCGTAATAAGACAAATTTTTAAAAGGTGCAATCTTGACTTATCATTCCGGCTGTGATACGATTTTCAACGAGAAAGTGTGTATTTTATACACATATCTGGTAGAAAAATCATACGGAAAATGCAAAGACGGAGAGAGTAGGTTATCCGAAATTTTACAGAGAATTCCCGGAAGATCCGAGAAAGGATCCGATGCTGAGAGGGATGAACGGAAGATGATCGAACATGGCTCCCGAGCGGCGCAGCAAGCATGATGTGAACTGCGATGGGTTCGCCCTTTACAGCGAGAGAGTGTTTTTGGCAGCACTCACAGAGGTTTCAGCCGTGAGGCTGAGATAAATCAGAAGTGGTAACACGGTATTCACCCGTCTTCTTGGCAGCAGGAAGACGGGATTTTTTATGAAGGAGAGAAGAGAGATGGCAGACAAGAAACCATATTATATCACAACAGCGATTGCCTACACATCAGGCAAACCGCATATTGGAAACACTTATGAGATTATTCTGGCTGACGCGATCGCAAGATACAAGAGAAGTCAGGGATACGATGTATTTTTCCAGACAGGAACCGATGAGCATGGTCAGAAGATCGAGCTCAAAGCAGAAGAGGCGGGAGTAACACCAAAAGAATTTGTAGACAATGTTTCCGGAGAAATCAAGAAAATCTGGGATCTGATGGATACTTCTTATGACAAATTTATCCGTACAACAGACGAAGATCATGAAAAACAGGTACAGAAGATCTTTAAAAAACTGTACGATCAGGGAGATATTTACAAAGGGCACTATGAAGGAATGTACTGTACTCCATGTGAATCTTTCTTCACAGAATCACAGCTTGTAGACGGCAAATGTCCGGACTGCGGACGTGAAGTACAGCCTGCGAAAGAAGAAGCATACTTCTTTAAAATGAGCAAATATGCAGACAGACTGATCGAGCATATCAATACACATCCGGAATTCATTCAGCCGGTATCCCGTAAAAACGAGATGATGAACAACTTCCTGCTTCCGGGACTGCAGGATCTGTGTGTTTCCAGAACATCATTCAAATGGGGAATCCCGGTAGACTTCGATCCGAAACATGTAACTTACGTATGGCTGGATGCGCTTACAAACTATATCACAGGAATCGGATACGACTGCGATGGAAACAGCACGGAGCAGTTTCACAAATTATGGCCGGCAGATCTGCATCTGATCGGAAAAGATATCATTCGCTTCCATACAATTTACTGGCCAATCTTTTTGATGGCACTGGATCTTCCGCTTCCAAAACAGGTATTCGGACATCCATGGCTGCTTCAGGGAGACGGAAAAATGAGTAAATCCAAAGGAAACGTCCTTTACGCAGATGAACTGGTAGATTTCTTCGGCGTTGATGCAGTTCGTTACTTTGTTCTTCATGAGATGCCATTTGAAAATGATGGAGTTATCACATGGGAACTGATGGTAGAGCGCATGAATTCTGATCTTGCCAACACACTCGGAAATCTGGTCAACAGAACCGTTTCCATGACAAATAAATATTTCGGCGGAACTGTAACAGACAAAGGTGTGGCAGAAGAGGGTGATGCAGATCTGAAGGCAGTGACAGAAAACACACCAAAAGCAGTCGAAGACAAGATGGAAGAGCTGCGTGTGGCAGATGCAATGACAGAAATTTTCAATCTCTTCAAACGCTGCAACAAATACATTGACGAGACAATGCCATGGGTACTGGCAAAAGATGAAGCGAAAAAAGACCGTCTGGAAACAGTTCTCTGGAACCTCATTCAGAGCATTTCCCGCGGTGCAGAACTTCTGGAATCCTTCATGCCATCCACCAGCAAAAAGATTCTGGAGCAGCTCGGAAATGGTCATGTAACAGAAAAACCGGAAATCCTCTTCGCAAGACTGGATCTGGAAGAAGTTCTGAAAAAAGTAGAAGAGCTGCATCCACCGGTTGAAGAAGAAAAAGAAGAGGAAGATGTGATCGATATCGAAGCAAAACCAGAGATCACATTTGACGATTTTGGAAAAATGCAGTTCCAGGTCGGAGAGATCATTGCCTGCGAAGAAGTGAAAAAATCCAGAAAACTCCTTTGCTCACAGGTGAAGATCGGAAGCCAGGTAAAACAGATCGTATCCGGAATCAAAGGTCATTACACAGCCGAAGAAATGGTTGGAAAGAAAGTCATGGTTCTCGTGAATCTGAAACCTGCAAAACTGGCAGGCGTATTATCAGAAGGAATGCTGTTATGCGCAGAAGATGCAGAAGGCAACCTTGCACTGATGACACCGGAAAAATCAATGCCGGCAGGAGCAGAGATCTGCTAAGAAAATAGAGAGAATGAATAGATCCCCCGGATTTCAGGAGAAAGAAGCCTGACATCCGGGGGATGTGTTTTGCAAAAATTATTTAGCCTCTTCAATCCATTGTTTTACAACTTCAATATCAATCCCGGTCAGTTGAGCAATCTGCTCCGGAGAGTTGCCGGAATGAAGCATATGGAGAACAATTTCTTTTTGTCCAAGATTAATGCCCTCCTCAATACCCTCTTTATACTGGTTTTTTAAGTCTTCTTCATAAGCCTTTTGATTAAACGATGTCAGAACCATACTGATTACCTCCGCTTTATGTTTCACCAGTACATCCCGAAGAATTCCCTTTTCAATACAGATGTCCACCGCTTTCGTGACAGCGTGCTTCGGATCACTCGTTTTCTTACACTGAATCCTTACCGTATCCACAAAAATAGAATACTCTTTCAGCCGCTGGCATTTTTCCATAAGCGCAAGGTTATGTCCGTAATTGATATTCAGCATCACTGCGGTGCACTGCAGACAAGGCTGTCGATTATCGGATACAGATTCAAACGCATCCGTCAATCGAAGAATCGTCTCATCCGGTTGTTCTTTTGTGCCGTTATAGAACACAAAGTATTGAGGAATCGGCAGCTTTTTTAAAGCGCTGCTGTATAAATTGATGTTTTCCGTCTCGACGTATCCATCATACAACCTGGCGAGATAGATCAGTCCGCGCAATGGCATGTTAGGATTATACGTGCTCTGATGCTCGTAGAGATTCAGTGTCCCGCCGATCAGGAATGAAATATCATTTTTCATAGAGAGATAAACAGCGTCCTCCAGTGTATTAACTTCAAGATCATTCGGATTTTCATAGCAGGTATTATTCAATGCATTGTATAGATCCAAAAGATCCTTCTTGTTATTGAAAACCAGACGAAAAAGCCGATCCTTATATTTGTGATTCGGGACAGGGTGTTTCTGGTGATTTCTTTTTTTATTTTTTCTCATGTACTTTCCTCCATTATAAAAAACTTATCCTGTAGATGCAATCTTCTTATTCTTGTGTTCGGTTAAAATCAACTGAAAATCTGGCGAAACGCCGAAAAACAGACAGCTTCTAAAAGAAAGAAGCCAATGCTGTACAGACGACAGCTAAAAAGTAAATTCATTATATCCGGTTCGGATTATAATAACAATACGCAGATTATACAAAATAAATATTCAGAAAATTCTGATAAAAAGTAATAATTTAAAAATCATTTCGATAAAATATAAAAAAGTGTGTTGACAACTAAAAGGGATAGTGTTATTATTAAGTCAATCCAAAAGAGATACAACAATCACACATCTCAAAAGGATATTTAACTAAAGAGCGATTCTTAATTTAGTAAGCAGTCGTTCTGTTAGATTAAAAATAAACGAACTAAGGAGGCAGAGGTCCAATGGACAGTATATCATCAGTTACATTTCAATATGTCAGTGGTACGGTAGATGCAGGTTCCTGTAAAAGAGACCTTTACCACGAAAGATAAGATCCAGTAAAAGTGAATGAAAAGATCAAATCGAAGAGATTGTAAAGCTGGATGAAAATGAAAAGATTCGACATCTACAGACGTATTGAATATAGATACCACATGTAGCCAAAGTTCCCGAACATGTGTAAAGAAACATGGATAAGGAATATCAGTTTTATATGAAGCACCCCCAGTTATAGAAAGAATAATCAAATAGGATGTTGGAATATCGTCAGATGATACTGCAGCAGCCGAAAGGTTATAGAGAGAATAACTGAAGAGAGGACTTTCATGATAGGATGATACCGATACCGAGTCGGATTTAGGTTATAGATATTGTTAAATTGAAGAACAGGAGGTTTCATATAAGCCAGTCTTAGTGGACAGACTGCTATATCAATTAACAAGTGTAAAGGTCTTACAGGAACAGAATTGAGAAGTTCCTTCGATTTATAAAATAGAATATGAAAAATTTGAATAAAAAGTAAAATGCATCTTCAATGTCAATTGAGGGTGCATTTTTTTGACATTACGGGAGTCATATGGTAAACTAGAACAAACTAGGCAATGAAGAGAAAGATACCTGTAAGGTACAGACTAAGTATAATGAGGTGAGCATAGTGGACAAGTATGAATATAAGTTGAAGACAGAACAGATGCTAAAACTTATGGAAAACGGTGCATACAACAGAGCCGCTGAGATTGCTGACAGCATTGATTGGAAGCGTGTCAGAAATGTAAATATGCTGTTAAACGTCAGCAATATATATGAAAAGATCAGAGATTACCGTAAGAGTTTTGGAGTTCTGAGAGCTGCCTATCATAGAACAGAGGGGAGCAGAAAGATATTATATCGCTTGTGCACTCTTGCGATAAAGGTTGGAAATCTGGAAGAGGCAATCGACTATTATGATGAATACGTACAGGCTGCACCAAAAGATCCGAATCAGTACATCCTAAGATACCGCCTGTTGAGAGCACGAAGAGCTCCGATCGAGCAGCAGATCCGTGCGTTGGAGCAGTTCAAAAAAGCAGAGTATGTCGAAGAGTGGGCATACGAGCTGGCCAAGAGATATGAAGAAGCCGGGATGACAGCCGAATGTCTGGAAGAGTGTGATGATCTGATCCTGTGGTTCAGCGAAGGCAAGTATGTATACAAGGCTATGGAACTGAAGATGCGATACAAGCCATTGACTCCGCTGCAGCAGGAAAAGTATGACAGAAGGCTGGAAGAAGCAGAAAAATCTTCAGAAAGAGAAGCGAAAAAACTGATCGATCTGGGCAGAATAAAAGCTGAGGAAGAAGAAAAGCGGAGAAAAGAGCAGGAAGAAGCTGCCCGCTATACAGAGGATATGCTGGAGCGTTCTGAGCAGATCGCAGAGCCGGAGAATGCCGAACTCAGTGAGGAGGAAGTGGCAGAGCAGCTGAAAAAAGCGGAGCCGCCGAAGAAGCTGGGTGATACGATGAAGCTTGGCGAGGCGCTTCAGAATCTGTTCCATACAGAAAAAGAAGAAGCGCAGGAGCAGGAAGAGCTGGAACTTTTAGAAGAGGATGCGGAAGAGTACGAAGAAGACATCGAAGAATTGGCAGAAGAGGACGCAGAACCGGTGGAAGGTGATGACGAGGAGAGTACAGGGGAAGATGATTGCTCAGATCTGGCAGAAGCACTGGAAGAGATTGAGTCATTATCAGATCTGGAATTGCTGGATCAAGTGACAGAGGAAGAACCTGTAGAAGAGATTATTGAGGAGACGATCGAGACGAAAGTTAAGGAAGTTGACCTGAAAGAATTAGAAGAGCTGGCAGAACCGGAAGTGGCAGATGCAGCAGATGTGGAAGTAATCGAGGAACCTGAAGTAGCAGAAGAGGCTGAGAAGGAAGATATGGAAAAAGAATCTATTAAATTAGAAGAAACAGAAATCAAAGAGGATGAGAGAATAGACGAGCTGGTTGACGATATACTTGATATTGATGATATTCTTGCTGAGTGGGAAGCCGCAGAGGGCAGTGTTGAACCGGAAGAAGTTCCAGAAGTGAACGAAGAGGATATAGAACAGATTGAGCGCAAGCCAAAGAGCCCGATCTTATCCCCGGATATTCAGAGGATGATCGATGAGATTGAAGGTGTGATTCCGGAAGAAGAGAGTGAGGAGATTCCGGTACACACGAGTACTCCTGTTGAACCTCTTGAGAATAAGGAGGAAGCAACAGAAGAGCTTAGAATGGAATCAGAAGAGCTGACTCTGGAGGTTGACAGTGCAGAAGATTATGAAGACCTTCTGACAGAAGACGCAGCAGAGGAACTGGAAGAGGAATTCGAAGAAGAACTGGATTACGATGATGATTATGAGGACGATTACGAATCGATTGCAGCAGGGCTGCAGGAAGAGTTCAAGCCGACGCTGAGTGATGAACCGGACGATCGTGAGATTCCGGATGAAGAGCCTGTTGAGTCGGATATTCTGAGTTCTACGACACCGCTGAGCAGAAAAGAGACTGCGAAGCTGATTGCGACAGGAAAGACTGCACCACTTCCGATGGATGAGATTGCAGATGCATTATCGATTTCCGATACAGGATTTTTGGTACACAGCCGCTATGATCTGTCCGGACAGGGTGCAAGAAAAGCAGGGCTGACAGAGGAGCAGAAGAAGCTGTTCTCCTACTTTGTTCCGGTACGTGGTATGAGCGAACAGCTGGTAGATGTTCTGGAGCAGGATCGCAATTGTACGAATAGAAAAGGTACTTCAAACACAGGAAACCTCCTGATCGTTGGAAACAAGGGGAATGGAAAGACGGTTCTCGCAGTTGATGTCGTAAAGGCAATCCAGAAGCAGAGAAAGATCCGTCAGGGAAGAGTCGCGATCATCACAGGTGAGGCATTGAATAAAAAGAAGATCAGTGATATCGTAGCAAAATTATATGGTGGAGCACTGATCATTGAAAAAGCCGGAAAATTAAGTGAAAGAACGGTTGCGAAGCTGAACAAGGCGATGGAAAAGGATACAGGTGAGATGCTGATCGTATTGGAAGAGCAGAGAAAGCCGCTGGATCGGGTTCTTTCTTCCAATAGAGAATTCAGAAAGAAATTTACAAGCAGATTGGAAGTGCCGATCTTTGTAAATGATGAGCTGGTTACATTTGGTCAGACTTACGCACAGGAGAATGGATATCGTATCGATGAGATGGGAATCCTGGCGCTGTACAGCCGGATCGATGCGATGCAGAGAGAAGATCACGCAGTGACAGTTGCGGAAGTAAAAGACATTATGGATGAGGCGATGTCGCATTCACAAAAGGTATCCGCCAAGAAGCTTGTGAAGCGAGTTCTTGGAAAGAATACAGATGATGCAGACAGAATTATTCTGACAGAAAAAGATTTTAATATTTAGAATTAGGAGATATTGTGAAGTAGAAGAATCTACGAAAGCAACAGATCTTAAGTGTTCTGAAAAGAGGCTGTCTGATGAGACAGGAATTACCGGAGTAGAGATCAGACTGAGTGTTCTGATAGCTACTTCGGTTTTTGTTTTAGAAAACCAATATTTATTAGAAAAGTAGTAGCTGTCAGAGGAAATATGGCAGATGCCAGTGTTGTGATCAATGAGGCGGCAGCAGGCGTTAAAAATCTTGAAACGGTATGGAAGTCTGTGGAGGCGTATGTTGAAAATTCCATTGAGCAGCTAAAAGACGTAGATAATTCCACGTTGTTGCTGCAGTTTAAAATGAGAATGCAAAGTACAGTAAATTCATGGTCAGAGGTGGGGAATATTACAGCGGAGCTTGTAGCATTGTTTGAAGAAGCCCAGAGAGAAGTGAATGTCAAAGTGAGAAGTGTAAAAGATCCGGGAAAAGAACTGCAGTTACAGCGGAAAAAATTAAACAATGCAGTGATTAAGTTTGATATGGAATATCTGCCGGAACTAAAAAACAGCATGGAACAATTAAGAAGGTCAATTCAGAAATTTGACAATGATATTGAGAACAGCTATCTAAGATGTATTCCTGAGATGAAAAATTTAATCACAAGGCTGACGGAGGCAGAGAAAATATATGAAAGCTCGAACTGCACTCCGGAAATCATGGAAAAAGTAATGGAAATGGTACAAGAAGAGAAATCCACTATGCAGGATACTTTACTTGAAGCGGCAAAGACCATTCATAAAGGAACGCTTGGGCTGCGGGATGACAGTTTGAAGGAGCAAATGGATGATGCCGTACTGATGTTGGAGGACATGATTAAAAAACAGGCAGAATATGCATATGGAATTCTGGAGCCTGAGTTGACAGCGCTTGCGAAAGCACTGGAAAGTGTTGATGCGACGCTTCTGGAAAAATTAGATGAAAATCCATTTCAAATCGTGATGGATCTTCTTCCAAAAGTGGAAACGATCGAAGGGCTTGATCTGACACAGCCGGAGATTGCGGCAATGAAAGCAGCATATGAAACAGCATTGTCTGTGTTGAACAGAATGGCGGGATCAGCAGATATCCTTAAATATATGTCAATTCATGACGAGCTGAAAAAGAAGTATGAAGATTTGGAACGGGTTTTTCAGGAAGCAAAAGCACTTTGTGATAAACTCGAGCTCCATAGCCGAAGCTTGAAAAACCTGTATCAGGTACATGAGGTAAAGGAATATTTTATAGAATGTGGAAAAACACATGAAATGAATTTGCAGGATCTTTTGAGACAGCTGAAGGAAGAGAATATGGAGCAGGCAGATGAGATGGCTGCTTGCAGAGAAGAGGTGGAAAAGGGACTTCGTGATCTGGAAAGTGCCCGAAGCGCATGGAGATAGAGTGATTAGAATTAAGACTGAGGGGGCGGCATACCCTTCAGTCTTTTGCGTTGTTCTGTAAGAACTTATCAGCATAGGAACTCACCAGGCGCGGATATTGACAAAAATGTGTGTGGGGGGGGGGTAAAATAAAATGACATAAATCTTCAAAATCTGCACAAAATAGGGAGCAATCAACAATTTTGTTGAAAAATGTCCGGATCTGTAGTAGGATGAATAGGAGAAATATTTAGGGAAGAGGAATAGGATGAAAAAAGATGAAGGGGAAGAAGAGAGTACATGCTTTTAAAAACAGGATGGAACACTGGCAAGTTGTATCAATAGGGTTGACAGTTTATGACGCTATTGCTATGATACTTGCTTTTTTTCTGGCATTATGGTTCCGGTTTGATTGTCGTTATACGATGATACCGAAAGAGTATTTGAATTTCTATTTTAAGTTTATTTTA
>OBWF01000604.1_pt1 | contig 14500 bp, 9 predicted proteins | sample 1495211 | NCBI WGS metagenome assembly OBWF01 (sample SAMEA2580051, study PRJEB22360) | human gut metagenome | reverse complement strand
GGTAATGTTCTTGATTCTATTCTTAATTATTTTAGTGTGCATGATTAAAATAGATTTAGAATACTTAAAACAAGAAGTGCTTATAGTCTTTGCATTTGTAATATACTTTGCCATAAAAATAGGTTTATTTTTTATTGACAGATTATGTGGAGTGCAAAAAGAAAAGATGCAATATCATAGTATGAAAGCAGTTTATGATGAAAGGGGACGGAAGGTGAACAGTGTTATAGGTGAGCCGGTTTTTTATCAATTTCCAAATATGATTTGGTTATCTGGAACAATTTTATTGAAACCAAAAAGAAGTGAAAAACCAAAAACATTTCGTTTGGTGACAACAGGAGAAGAATTAAGTCACTATATGGAGAAAAAAGTCGCAACGGTCTATTACTTTAAACGCTCCAGGATCATTGAAAAAATTGTATTTGATGAAAGAAAATAAAAAGGGATAAATATTATGGATCACATTTGGACGATAGAAAACTGGGAACAAAACATTGATTTCATGGAAGAAGGTCATCGGACGGGCTTCAGGCTTCGGTTTGATAGTGGGATAGATCCGGAGGTACGAAGGGCATGTAAAGAGTTTGCGGCATTTTTGAGAAAAGAATATTTCTTTCCCCTCAGAGTTGTTGCCTACATAAAGAATAAAAAGAAAATACGGGCAATGGACGGGGATCTGGTATATGGGACATTCTGGAGTATGGAAGATGATTATACAGTGGAACCGTATATCCGGGTTGCGGCAGGAGACTATTTAGATTTATGTGACAGATGGGGAAAGGACAGTGCATTGACGGCAATCTTGCTTACAATAGGGCATGAACTGACACATTATTTTCAGTGGATCAACGCATTGGAATTAACCCCGATCGGGATGGAGCGTCAGGCAACAAAGTATGCGAGATATGTGTTAGACGATTATGCAGAAACAAGGGAGCATCCTTGAGTGCGGATCGAATGAAAAAAGGAAAAGAAAAATGAGTGGCAGAGTAGAACATTCTTTGAAAAGAATGCCGTCTATTCTGCTTTTTTAATTGAAGGTGGTGAAGGATATGAAGCAAATGGTGACGAGCTTGTTTGGAATGTTTGGGAGTGCAGTTGCCCTTTTATTTGGCGGATGGGATATCGCACTGCAGACATTGGTTCTTTTTATGGGAATCGACTGGATCACAGGTGGGATTCTTCTGCCGGTGATTTTTAAGAAAAGTCCGAAGTCAGAAAATGGCAGACTGGAGAGTCGTGCGGGCTGGAAAGGGCTGTGCCGAAAAGGAACGACATTATTGTTTGTTCTGATCGCAGTCCATCTGGACCTTTTGATGGGGACAAATTATCTGAGGGATGCCGTTTGCATTGTGTTTATTGCAAATGAAGCATTGTCTATTCTGGAAAATGCCGGGCTTATGGGGATGCCCATTCCAGAAGTACTCAGACAGGCAATTGATATTTTGAATGGAAAAGCAGAGAAATATACAGAAAGCAGGGGAGAGCGATGAAGAAAGAGGAATTTATTCAGAAAATTGCAGGATATGTAAAGAAATATGCGGCTGCATATGAAATCAAAGTATGCAGTCCGATTATTGCACAGGCAATTTTGGAGTCCGGCTGGGGAGAATCCAGGCTGGCGAAAGACTATCACAATTATTTTGGATTGAAATGTGGAACAAAATGGCAGGGAAAGTCTGTCAATCTGGCAACCTGGGAGGAATATGAGGCCGGAACGGCGATGGTGATTTCCGATTATTTCCGGGTATTTGACAATATGGAAGAGGGGGTGAAAGGATATTTTGAACTGCTTCAGCTTCCACGTTATCAAAATCTGAAGGGAATCACAGAACCCGGACGATATCTGGAAACCATTTGGGCAGATGGGTATGCGACCAGTTCCGTCTATGTGCAGAAAAATATGGAACTGATCGAGCAGTATCAGTTAATGAAGTATGATGAAAATGCATCGGGAAGAAGCGCTCAGGATGTATTGAACGTGATGCGTTCGTGGATTGGCTACAGTGAAGCAAACGGGAAGTTCCGGCAGATTATTGATCTGTATAATTCCTACTTGCCGCTGGCAAGGGGATATGCTGTGCAGTATACCGATGAGTGGTGTGATACCGCAGTTTCTGCAGCAGCGATCCAGGCGGGATGTGTGGACTTGATCGGAACAGAATGCGGATGTGAAAAGCATATCGAAATCTTTAAAGAAAAGGGGATCTGGATCGAAGATGGAACGATAGTGCCACTGCCCGGAGATATCATTTTGTATAACTGGGATTGCCAGGTACAGCCAAATGACGGGTATTCCGATCACATTGGATACGTGGAGTCTGTTTCAGGACAAATGATCACAGTGATAGAAGGAAATTATAATGAGGCAGTGGCGAGAAGGCAAATTCCGGTGGGATGGGGGCAGATTCGTGGCTATGCAAGACCAAAGTATGCAGAGGGCGTGACAGGGCAGCCGTCCAAAAGTATTGAGGAAGTTGCCGGGGAAGTGATACAAGGAAAATATGCAAACGGTGAAGAACGAAGAAAGAAGCTGTGTGATATGGGATACGATCCGGATGCTGTTCAAAGGGAAGTAAACAGGCAGTTGAGTCAAAATGAGGCTCCGGCGGAATATTATGTTGTGCAGGAAAATGATACTTTATCAGAGATTGCAAAGCGTTTTGCAACAACTTATCTGGAACTGGCAGCATGGAATGGAATTGCAGATCCGAACATGATCTACGTTGGACAGAAAATCAGGATTCGATGAAGAAATATTGGCAGAAATGATTGAAAAATTACCGTAAAAATTTGATGTGAAAACGTAATATGTAAAAAATAGACAAAATAAATGAGCGAAATCTATTGTGATAGTAAAGAAAGTACAATTTCTGGTAAATATATTCCATATTAAAGGAGGGAACAGTATAGTACTCTAGAATTCAAGCGGGAAAATCCCAGACATGTAAGGAACCAGAAAAAAATAAAGCATTTTCTGGTTTTACTTTCATGTGGAAGAAAAGGAGGAAAATGAGGATGAAAACCAGAAAAGAAGGGAGCAAAGCCAGATTACTCGGACTGTCATGCATGGCGCTTGTGCTGACGGCGTTTGGGGTAACAGGAGTCCGTGCAGATGCGGCAGATGCAAAAAAAGCACCGCCACTGGTCAATCTGGCAGAGGAAAAGGATGTCAAAGTCACAGTCGGGGAAAATATGGATCTGAAAAATGCGGATTTATTAACCGACGGTGACAAATATTATCTGCTGCATGATGCTACAGGTAATAAAGAGGGAAACAACTGGGAGAATTATCAGGAACAGGGAACAGAAGTCACCAGCACTGCAGAAGGGAAAAAAGGTGTGTGGGTGCAGGTGGATCTGGGTGCATCCTATCCGTTGGAAGTCATCAACCTGAAACGTCAGGTATATGAGGCACAGCCAAACATAGTAAATGGAAATCCAGGTGATGGAAAACGTCTGAATGGAACAAAGATTTCCTATCAAAATACTGCAATTGTGATCGGAAACAAAGAAGATTTATCCGATGGTCAGATCGTTTATTGTGAGGGAAATCCGACGCTTCCGGATGGGGTAGAAAAACCGGAAAGCATTTCCAGTCCATACCAGGAAGCAATGGGTGGACAGTGGTTCTATATGGATTATGAAAACAAAAATGGACTTGGAGCTACAGAGCTTGGAACAACAAAAGAAGCACGTTATATAAGAGTGTATACAGAGAATCCAAAAGGTGCCGCAGTAAAATTCATGGAGCTGGGTATTTATGGATATGAAAATGAGCAGGACGTACAGGAACAAAATGGTCCAAGACGTGTGATTGATAATGAAAATCCGATGATGATTGCAACAGCGTATTCCAACGATGTCTATCAGATCGGACAGGAAGAAGGGCCAGAATTACAGGGATCTAACACAGTAGACGGAAGATGGAATGCGATTCCGGATGATCTGAAAGAGAATAACGTTTTGCTGTTACATACAAACAACCTCAGACAGTTTGCTCCGGATCATATCGGACAGGCTTATCTGCAGGCATTCCATGAACATGGGCTGCAGATTGCCTATGAACAGGGAGCGCCGATTATGCTTCTTGGATTGACAGCAGCTGCAACTCCGGAAAATGGAGGAACACAGTACAATATTACAGCGGATATGGATTACGGCTGGTTGGATCTGATGTACCGTATGTATCCGAATATGCAGGGTGTGTTCAATACAGAGAACTTCTTGGCAGGTATTCATCCTCCATGCGAAGGAAGCGCTAAGATGCTGGAGATTGCTGACCGATTCGGTGGATTCTTTGTATGGTCAGATCAGGATCACGGTTCTACAGTGACGAATATTGTCAGCAATGCAAATATGAAAAAGGCACTGGAAAAACACGGAGATGCATTCTACTTGATCTATAAGAACACAAGTTCAAATCAACCGGATGATTTGAAAACAAGTAGTTTCTTCCAGGGAAGCTGGCTGGCAGGATATACCGGAGGCTGGGGAATGCTTTCCGATACCTGGGCATGGGACAAGCAGTTCTCAAAACTCTGGCAAGGAGCTGGAAGCTATAACAACTGGCAGAGACTTTGTGGAGAACCGGAAGCATTGCTTGGAATGCAAATGATGAGCACCTATCTGGGCGGTGGTGTGATCTACACGTTTGAGTTCCCGGAAATCGTATATGGAACAAGCAACACGAACAGTCCGGCAAATACCCATGTCCTGACAGAACTGTTCCGTTACATTGTCAATCATCCGGCACCTTCCAAAAAGGAAATTATGGAAGAGACCAAAGCAGTGCTCTATGGAAATGTAAGTTCTGATTTTTACAGTGGTTTATCCGGAAAACCGACAGGATTCCAGATTTATGAAACAGGACGTTATGGCATTATTCCGGTTATTCCGGCATGGGGAAGCAGAGCGGAAGTAACAAAAAAACTGATTCAGGAAGCAGACAAACTGGGCGTAACCCCTCCGAATGTACTGGATGTCAAAGACAAGAATCTGTCCGGACAGGCAAAACAGAAGTATTTCAAAGATCTGTATCCGATTGAATATGTAGGAAATGCATTTGCTGACAAATGGGAGGGCACATGGTATCTCTACAACAATAAAGTTAATACAAATGAAAAGCAGCATGCAATTTTACCTCTGGAAGGGGAAGAAGAAAGCGCACGTCTGAAAGTAGAGATGGAGCCTCACGAATTTATGATCATGAATGAATCCGGAGACGGAACAGCGATGGATATCACGCTGAATAACTACAGGGTAAATAAAGATGAGATTATTTTTGATAATAAATTCGGCTTGAAGTGGACAGGTGATTTTTCGCCGGGACAAGTTACAATCGATGGAAAATTATCTGTGTATAAATATATGGATGAGTACAATGTGGTAAACGCACCGGAAGGAAAGCTCTCTCCGGAAGATAATGAACTGCGTACCACTACATTTGAACTGACAAAACTGGCGAAGAAACCAGAAGTGAAGGTTGTAAAGGGACAGCAGCCGGACACAGACGGACAGCCGCAGTACACAGAACCAAAAGTAGAATTTAACGAAGAAACAGGAAAAGCAGTTATTACAATCCAGACAAACGGCTGGGTGGATCTTTCTATCACAGGCCTGGAGTTTGTATATGATGAGAATGCACAGAAAATAGAAGATGAGCCGATCAAATCTGAGAGAACCAATCTGGCAAGAGGCAAAAATGTGAGCTTTTCAGAAGATGCAAGTGAAGCTTCCAGAAGAGACGATGCTGTAGATGGAAATAAGACGAATCGTGATAACTACTCAGATCCGGGCGGAAATACTGGAGGCGCGCACTGGCTGCAGGTAGATCTTGGTGGGTTACATCATGTGGAGGAAGTGAACCTGTATCGGTATTGGGATGGTACACGTAAATATCATGATACCGTCGTACTTCTGTCACCGGACAGTTCCTTCGACCCAACTAAAACGTTGGTACTGTGGAACGGAAATCGGGATGAAAACAAAGAGTGGCCGGCAGCTTTAAGTGGAACACAAGGAGAGACACACAAACTTCCAAAAGGCGAAAAAGAAGAATACATCGAGACAAAAGATGGAAAAAACATGAAAGTGTATGGTGAAGGTGTATCTTGGTTAGATCCGGACACAAAAACACCATTGCCGAAAGATGGAGAACATTTTGATGCGGGATACATCCGCGTATATATGAACGGAAGTACAGAAGGAAATACAAACCACGTTGTAGAGCTGGAAGTAATGGGCGAAACAGGGGATGTGGTGATCAAAGATGAAGAAGCACCAACTGTGCCGGGCAATCTGAGAGTCGTATCTCCGAAGGCATCGGAAGCAGAAATTCGTTTCCTTCCGTCAGTAGATAATACAGGAGTCGAAAAATACAAAGTAAGCTGGAGTAAAGGCGGAGAACAGGTTGGTTCCCGTGAAGTTACACAGACTGCACTGATTTTAGATCCGCTGGAAGTCGGCAGTGAGTATACAGTTCAGGTAAAAGCTGTGGACAGATATGGCAATGAATCTGAAGCAGCAGAAGTATCCTTTACGGCAATGGATATTCAGGTAAGCGCAGATGTTGTTTCCGGACAATATGATTCTGCACAGCAGGTGACATTGACAGCAGGTGAAGGAGCAGAGATTTATTATACTCTGGACGGCAGTCAGCCATTTGAGAAAAATAAAGAAGTTTCTGAGTCCGCTAAAAAATATGAAGGACCGATTACAGTCGAGAAAAATACAATTCTGCGGGCAGCAGCAAGAAAAGATGGGGTAGAGTATGGAACAGGTTCCTGGTATTACCTGATCGGAGCGCAGAGTCAGGACAACTGGGAAACACCGAAAGCTCCAAGCGACGTGAGAATTGACAGCAAATCTTCGTCTTCTGCAAATATCAGCTGGGCTGCGGAAGAACCGGGATGTACATACCGTGTGTATGCAAATGGTAAGATGGTATGGGAAGGAAAAGAAATGAATCAGACGATTCAGGAGCTGACCCCGCTTACTACATATCAGGTTTATGTAACTGCAGTAAATGAGAGAGGAATTGAATCTCTCCGTTCAGAAACAGTGGAATTAGTCACTATGGCACAGTAGATAGTAGGAGGGAAAAAGATGAAAATAAAGAAATTAACTGCGTACCTGCTGATGTCCGGAATGATTTTAGGAACGATGAGCAGCGATCTGTATACGATCAAAGCGCAGGCTGTAGAAACAATAGAAGAAACAGAGGATAAGACACCGGAAAATGAGACACCTCAGGTACCGGAAACTCCTGAACCGCCGGAGACAGAACCAGAGAATGAAGAGGTGCCGGAAGCAGCACCGGCGGGAGAAATTGAACTTTCTGCAGAACAGTTTCCGGATCAGGTGATACTGACATTTGCAGGAACCTGCGACAAAGATGGAAATGGAAGCCTGTCGGAAGCAGAGTGCATGGAAGTGGAAGAACTGGCAATGCCGAATGCAGGAATTACCGATTTAAAAGGTGTGGAGAATTTCCGGAATTTGCAGCGTGTGGATGTCAGCCAAAATGCGATTGGGGATTTTGCACCGGTAAAAGATCTGTCATCTCTGCAGATTTTGAAAGTAAACGGAAATCCGGCTTCCGTGCTGGATGTGACAGGATGCAGCAGCCTGAAAAAGCTGTATGCTCAAAACAGTACATTTTCAGAGCTTCATGTGACAGGACTTGGAAGTCTGGAAGAAGTACGAATTGAAAATAATCATCTTACAGATCTGGATCTGACAGGCCTGACTTCACTGCGAGTATTAAGCTGTTATGGAAATCAGCTGCATACACTGGATGCAAGACCAGCAGCGGCTCTTGAAGTGCTTCAGGCAGACAGTAATGGAATGGAAAGCCTTCTCGTAGAAGGACTTGGAAATTTAAAAACACTTCATTGTCAGAATAACAACCTGCAGCAGATCTCACTCTCAGGTCTGGGAGCATTGGAGGAATTTAACGCAGCAAATAACAGTCTGACAGAACTGATCGTGGATGAAGCAACTGCATTAAAAACGGTTCTTGCAGGAAATAATCAGTTATCCGGAGAGTTCCGTTTCGGAACAGCAAAACAGGTCAGTGTGGAAAACAACCAGATCACAAATCTGATCGGGGCAGAAGAAAATATTGCATATTTAAATTTTAACAACAACCAGCTTATCAGTCTTAAGATGGACAGTGCTGCGCCGGAAAGTGTTTATGGAAACCAAAATAACCTGTCACTGCTGCAGTTTGGAGATGTTTCAAACCTGAAAACATTGTATTGTGCAGAGAATCATCTGGCATGGACAGAGTCAGGAAAGGCTCTGGATTTACAGTTATCTCCGCAGACGATCGAGTTAAAACGGAAATATGATGGTGAAAAGTACTGGACAGATTTAAATGAGGTACTGACACCTCAACAGCTGCAGAGAACGGAAGTTCTGATGGGAGAAAACAGTCAGATTGCTTCATTTGACAAAGAGAGCGGAAAAGTATTCTATACAGGACCGGCTTCTGCACTGGAATATTATTTCACAGCAGGTGATGTCGGAGAAGACGAAGGAAATGCACGGATGCTGGTGCAGGCAAAACTGACAGAAGAAACAGTGACACCTCCGCAGGAGGAAAAATTCCATGTAACGATCAAAGCCAATGACAACAGTATGGGAACTGTAACCATTGATTCAGCAGACGGAAGCTACAAAAAAGGAGAAAAAGCAGAAGTTATCGCAGTGGCAAACGAAGGATTCCGTTTTGTAAACTGGACCGATGCAGAAGGAAACGTGATCAGTGAGTCCAATCCATATGTATTTGAGGTGACAAAGGATCTGGATCTGACTGCAAACTTTAAAGAAGTAGAGGATTCCTACCTGATCTATGTAGAGTCACCGGATTCGCAGATGGGAACGGTCACAATGGATCCTGCAAATGAAGGAAACATCTACAAAGAGGGAACAGAGATCACGGTGAAAGCAGAGCCGAAGGATGGATATGAGTTTACCCAGTGGCTGGAAGTGACAGAAGCAGATGGAGAAGAAGTTCTGACACCAGTAGAAGGCGCTCAGGCAGAATACAAATTTCATGCAGAGTCAGACCGTGTACTGCGTGCCGAGTTTAGACTGGCTCCGGTTCCGGAAACATACTACCGTGTTGTGGTACAGTCCAATGATGAGAACATGGGAAGGGTTTCCATGGATAAAGAGGATGGCACATACAAAGAGGGTGCGACAGCATCTGTGAAGGCAGAAGCCAAAGAAAGATTTGAATTTGTGGGCTGGAAAGAAAAAGGACAGACCGAATATGTATCGAAGAATGCAGAATATCAGTTTAAAGTGACAAAGAACATCGAGCTGACCGGAGAATTCAAAGCCGTGGAAGTGCCGCATATTCCGAGTGCACAGGAAATCTTAGATGACATTCTGGCAAACCATAAGATTCCATCAGAAGTGAAAGCAGGAACAGAAACTCTGGTTCTGCCGGAAGTTCCGGAAGGAAGCAAGATCGAGATCGTGGCAGTGAATCCGGAAGGAATCATCGGACTGGATGGAAAGGTAACAACACCGGAAAACGATACGGATGTGATCGTGACCATTCAGGTAACGGATACAAACGGAGCAACAGCCAAAGCTGATGTGAAGGTTCTGGTCAGAGGAGAAAAAGCGGATCCGGACGACGATAACAACGGAAATGATAACAACAACGGAAATGATAACAACGGCGGAAATGACAACAACAGTGGAAACAATAACGGCGGAAGTCATAACAATGGAAGTACATCCGGTTCACACTCTCAGAGTGTGCAGACAGGAGACAATGCCAATGTGATCATGTGGGCAGTACTTCTGGTGGCAGCAGTAGCAGCTGTCGGCGCAGTAGTGATTATCAGAAGAAAGAAAAAATAAACAGGATTGTAAAAGCCTGAAAAAATGAGATGGTGGATGAAATAATTGGTTTCATCCGCCATTTTTATCACGTAAATCTATTGCAGAATTGCAGATTTTGTGTTAGACTATAAAAGGTTATCCACAGGAGGTGTGAACGTATGGATATTTTAAAAATTGTGTTAATGATTATTTTTGTAATAGATTGTATTGCGTTGTCAGCAATTATTCTTCTTCAGGAAGGAAAGTCCGCAGGACTTGGAACGATCAGCGGTGCGGCAGATTCTTATTGGGGACAGAATAAAGGCCGTTCTATGGAAGGCGCTCTTGTGAAGTCTACCAAGTTTCTTGCTATTTTATTTTTAGTACTTGCAGCAGTGCTGAATCTGAAAGTATTTAACTAAGAGAAAGCGATAAAACACTCTATGCAAAAATAGGGTGTTTTTCTTTTATGAAAAATTGACGGAAGTCGAATAGAGGATATAAAAAAGGAACTACTAAGTATGAAAGAAGGTGAACGAATGGAACATACATTTGAGAAACGAAAAAAGGTGATTTATGATTTGATCTGTGACGATCTTTATGTACCGATGAAGCTGAAGGAGATTGCGATGCTTCTGCAGATTCCGAGAGAACAGAGAAACGAATTAAAGGAAGTATTGGAAGCCCTGGAGGCGGATGGCAAGATTTACGTCTCAAAGAAAGGGAAATATGTCAAAGGACAGCCTCAGTATTTAAAAGGAATATTTCAGGCGAATCTTCGCGGATTCGGATTTGTGCTCAGAGAGGATGAAGAGGATGTTTTTATTCCGGAAGAGAATATCAACGGTGCATTTCAGGGAGATGAGGTGGAATTTCTGATTACCAAGTCACCGGAGGGCAGACGAAAAGAAGGAAAGATCGTGCGTGTGGTATCTCATGGAACGACAAAAGTGATTGGTCTGTATGAGAAGAGCAAAAGTTTTGGATTTGTACGACCGGATAATCAGAGATTTTTAAAAGATATTTATATTCCGGCAGGCAAAGAAAAAGGTGCGATGACCGGACACAAGGTAGTGGTAGAACTGACGTCCTACGGCGGGGAAAATATGAAGCCGGAGGGAAAAGTCGTGGAGATCATCGGGCATATCAATGATCCGGGAACCGATATCATGTCTATTGTGAAAGGTTATGATATGCCGGTGGAATTTCCGGAGAAGGTGCTAAATCAGGCGGAACGTGTCGGAAAAGATGTAAGTGAAGCGGATATGGCAGGGCGCATGGATTTAAGAGACTGGCAGATGGTGACCATTGACGGAGAGGATGCAAAGGATCTGGATGACGCTGTTTCTCTGACAGAAGTGGAGAACGGATGGAAGCTGGGAGTGCATATTGCAGATGTGACCAACTATGTGCAGGAAAAAAGTGCATTGGATCGGGAGGCGCTGAAACGCGGGACCAGTGTGTATCTGGCAGACCGGGTGATTCCGATGCTGCCCCATAAGCTTTCGAATGGAATCTGTTCTTTAAACGCAGGAGAGAACAGGCTTGCGCTAAGCTGTATTATGACTGTTGACAAAAAAGGTGAGATTGTGGATCATGTGATCGCAGAGACGGTGATCCGGGTGGACCAGAGAATGTCTTATACGAGTGTTGCAAAAATTCTGGAAGCGCAGGATGAGCAGGAGAGACAAAAATACGAAAAGCTGGTTCCGATGTTTGAACAGATGGCAGAAGTTTCAGGGCTGCTTCGGGAACGCAGGAAAAAGAGAGGCGCAATCGACTTTGATTTTCCTGAGACGAAGATGATTCTGGATGAACAGGGAAGACCAGTGGAATTGAAACCATATGAGCGAAATGTGGCAACGAAGATGATCGAGGACTTTATGCTTGCGGCAAATGAAACAGTGGCAGAAGAGTATTTCTGGAGAGAGATTCCGTTTTTATATCGTACCCATGAGGCGCCAGAAGAAGATAAGGTAAAAAAACTGAGTACGTTTATCAATAATTTCGGATATCACATCCATATGGGAAATGAAATCCGCCCGAAAGAAATCCAGAAGCTGCTGGAAAAAGTGGAGGGAACTCCACAGGAGGCTCTGATCAGCAGACTGGCGCTGCGTTCCATGAAGCAGGCGCGCTATACACCGGAAAATGCAGGGCACTTCGGTCTGGCGGCGCAGTATTATACACATTTTACGTCTCCGATCCGGCGGTATCCGGATCTGCAAATCCACAGGATCATTAAGGAGAATCTGCGCGGCAGACTAAGTGATGACAGAATGGCACATTATGAAAAGATTCTGCAGGAGGTGGCAACACAGTCCAGTGAGATGGAGCGCAGAGCAGAAGAGGCTGAACGTGAGACCGTAAAATTAAAGAAAGTAGAATATATGCAGGATCGGATCGGAGAGGAATTCGAAGGTGTGATCTCCGGTATTACAAAATGGGGAGCATACGTGGAACTGCCGAATACTATAGAAGGTCTTGTACATGTGGTGAATATGAAGGACGACCACTATGAGTACCGGGAAGAGCAGTATGAACTGGTGGGAGAGCATTTCCGTAATGTCTATAAACTGGGACAGAGAGTCCGTGTGCGTGTCCTTGGTGCAGACCGGCTGCAGAGAACGATTGATTTTGAGTTTTGCGAAGAAAACGAGTAGAGTTTAACGGGAAGAAGAGAGGAAAGTGCGATGGCAAAAAAAGAAGGCAAATTGATCGCCAACAATAAAAAAGCATATCACGATTATTTTATTCTGGAAAAATATGAGGCGGGAATCGTACTGCATGGAACAGAGGTCAAATCCCTCCGCATGGGACAGTGCAGTATCAAGGAAGCGTTTATCCGGATCGAAAACGGGGAGATGTTTATTTATGGAATGCATGTTTCTCCTTATGAAAAGGGAAATATCTTTAATAAAGATCCGCTGAGACCGAGAAAGCTTCTGCTCCATAAAAAGGAAATTGACAAGATTTTCGGCAAGATGAAGGAAAAGGGAAATACAGTGGTTCCCCTCCAGGTGTACTTCAACGGAAGTCTTGTAAAAGTGGAAGTTGGACTTGCGAAAGGTAAGAAATTGTACGATAAGCGGGATGATATCGCGAAAAAAGACCAGAAAAGAGAAGCGCAGAGAGAATTTAAAATCAGAAATCTGTAAGAAATATGCCATCGGGCGGAAGTTATTCTTCCAGTCCGATGGCATGTTTGATTTCTGAGAGATTCTCTCCAGTAAAGACCATTCCATTCATCCCGAGCTTCTGAGCAGCTTTGATGTTTTCGGGTTTGTCATCCATAAAAAAGCAGTCGGACGGATTCAGTGAAAAGGTATCAAACAGATGCTGGTAAATATCCGGATTTGGTTTGAATTTTTTGATGGATCCGGAATAGACTGCACCGTCAAATAAGCGGGTAATCTCGAAAAAATCTGCATGTTCTTCAAAGAAAATCGGAGCGTTGGAAAGAATGTAAAGCCCTGTGTGCTGTTCTTTTAATCTGTGGATCATATCCCACACCGGCTGAATCGGGATCATGTGTTGATACCAGGTGGCAAAGCATTTGCGGGCAGTGTCATGAAGGCAGTCCGGCAGCAGGTGAAGTGTTTCCTCCTGGTATTCTTCATAGGGAATACTTCCCTCATCCAATGCCTGCCAGTTGTGGTAGATGGCATTTTTCAGAATGGGAAGATCTTCGCGATTGCAGTAGGAGCGCAATAAGTCATCTGATTGAAAGGTAGCAAGGACATTTCCGAAATCAAAGATAATATGTTTATAATTCATAAGTAAAATCCTTTCTGAAGCGTATTTGAAACTCTGTTTATCATAGCACAGAACAGGAGAAAATTCATCTATGGATCTTATGAGAAAGGAAGTGTGCTTTTGAGAAAAATGTGGTAAAATGGATAAAAGCATATTTTTCTAACATTCATTTGATTCCACATGTGTAATGTGGAATATCTTATTCATTTCAAAAACAAGCAAACGCCTGTCAAACAGGCACGCGCCTGTCCTTTCAGAAAATTCATGCTTTTCAAATCAAGCAGGCAGGAGTTTTCGGAAGGCGAAATCTCCTGAAAGAAAAAAAGAAGGAGGTTTTGTATGGAAATGCAAAAAGAAGAAGCCAAAATGCTTCAGTGGCATCCTGCATTTTTCGCAGAGATACAGATCGAACTGCAGGAAGATGCCGAACATCTGATTTTTGAGAATGAGCATCAGCTGGGAACCAAACCAAAAGAAATCGATGTTCTGATCATCAAAAAGGACAAGGGTCGGGTAATCCGAAAGAATATCGGGCGGATTTTCCGACAACATAATATCGTGGAATATAAAAGTCCCCTGGATTATCTGAGTATCGATGATTTTTATAAGGTGTATGGGTATACCTGTTTTTACAAATCCGATACCAGTCAGATGGACAGCATTCCGATAGAAGAACTTACGATTACTCTGGTAACAGGAAAATATCCACGAAAATTGATGCACCACTTGAAAACAACACTGAGATATCAAGTAAAAAAAGCTGAAAGCGGGATTTATTATGTGACGGGAGATAAAATTCCGATTCAGATTATTGTAACAAAAGAACTGACAGAAGCTGAAAATCTGTGGCTGAAAAGTCTGACCAACGAACTGGAACAGAATGAGACCGCAGAAAAATTAT
>OBWF01000601.1_pt1 | contig 14582 bp, 6 predicted proteins | sample 1495211 | NCBI WGS metagenome assembly OBWF01 (sample SAMEA2580051, study PRJEB22360) | human gut metagenome | reverse complement strand
CCCGGCAAAGATAATCTTCAGGTTATATTTTACCAAGCGAGGCAAGAGATATATGAATTGTTTCAGTGTCATAATGATTTATGATTTGAGATTTATGATTTATCATCGACGCATAAATCATAAATCATAACTTTTTAAAGTTCTTTCAACAAGCAAAGATAAGCATCTTCCAAGTTCGGTTCCACTTGTACCGCTCCATCATACGGAGAGGTGGTCGAGAGGTAACGGACCCGGATACGGTCGTCTTTTTGGATATGGTTCCAATGCCTGTTCAAATTCTGTCTTACCGATATCGAACTGCCAGACCTTTCCGGCCGCCATGCCAACCATATCAACCGGATCGCCAAAATACTTTAGGCTGCCTTTGTTGATCACGACCACCTGGCTACATGAACTGGATATGTCTTCGATGATATGAGTAGAGAAGATCACGATACGATCCTTGCTCAACTCCACCAACAGGTTTCGGAAACGGATGCGTTCGCGCGGGTCGAGTCCGGCAGTAGGTTCGTCTACCACTAAAATACGTGGCAGGTGCAACAGAATCAGAGCGATACCGATACGTTGTTTCATACCGCCGGAGAAAGAACCGATTTTCTCATCTTTACGGTCGAACATATGGACGGCGCGGAGGACATACTCCAACCGCTCACGGCGCAGCTCGGGATTGACGAGGCCCTTCAAGATCGCCTGATAATCGAGAAATTCCCAAGATGACATATTCTCGTATGTCCCGAACTCCTGTGGCAGGAAACCGATCAGGCTCTGCAGTTCCTCCCGGTAGACACGCGTATCCAGTCCGTTGATCCAGATACTGCCGTAGCTCTGTTCCAAAATGCCGCAGATGATACGCATCAGGGTGGACTTACCTGCTCCGTTCGGTCCCAAGAGGCCGAACATACCTGTACGGATCTCGAACGATACGCCTCGGAGTGCCTTGAACGGCTGCCGACGTTTCCCGATCAGCGGAATACTTTTCACCATACGGAACCACGAACGACGCAGCCCGGCGAAACGTCCTTTTACACGCTCGATATTGATTTCCTTCTCGTACAGATAGCCAGAAGTCACATAGATTGCTATGCAGAACGCCCACAACACCCCAATCGTCCCCACCAAGTTCGGATTATCCAATTTGTGGAACAGACCAAAAAGGATCAGTGGAGGAAGGCCCCAAAAGATGATCCGGTTAACGTATTTCACTGTCCGGCTTCCTGCAAACCGTCCATAGAGATATTCACGTACCTTGCGCCACAGGTAAAGCGTTGCGGCGTAGACTGAGAAAGAGAGAAGAAATATCCACAACCTGTTCCCGACAAAGAACCAGGTGAACCAGACGCCGAAACCTAACAGGACGAACTGCCAGCCCAGTTCCATAAAGAATCCTCTTTCTCGCGTCTGAAGCGGGATCGCAGAAGCACCAGTGGTATCCGCATAATCAGAGGAGGTATCAGGACTGATCTTTTGCGATCCCATGTCAGGCACGGGAACGGGACAGTCATCCGGCAATCCGGCAGGTATAAGGTAGTTTTTCTCCAAACCTAACCGTCGACGGATCAGCAGGCCACTCTTCCACTGGCGGCTGACACGTCCCGGCCAGTCGTATATCTTCACCAAGTTGCGGACGGATATATGGATGTCCGTCTTCGGATCGATCACCTTCGAACGGGCACGGCGGAGACTTGTCTGCATAAAATAGGTCACTCCCGGAATACCGGCCAACAACAACACCCCATAGACGGACTGCCACAGGAGACCACCACCATAAAACCAGATACAGCCGGCTCCTGCCATAAAGAGCAAACCGTGCAGAACCCATACTTTCGCGGACAGCTCCTTGTACCATTGCAGCGTGTTTTCCAGTCCCATACAAACGGTAGGGATCAGGATCAGCGTCAACAATGCAGAGAAGGAAAGACCGCCGATCACAGTAATGGCAAACGGTGCACCGATCGCTCCGGCATACTCAGAGTTACCCATCGCCATCGGCAACATGGCTACGATCGTCGTGATGGAAGTAATTAGGATCGGGCGAATACGTGACAGCCCAGCCGTCATCAACGCCCTGTTGCGGTGATAACCTCGCCGGCGGAGAATGTTGGCATAATCGATCAGGATAATACCGTTGTTCACCACTACTCCCAGCAGGATCAGAAACCCGATCATCACGTTCGCATTGTTCAGCAGGCTGTTGCCCGTCAGCAACAACGCCAGCAGCGAACCGATCGCAGCCAGCGGGATGGAGAACAGCAGGACGAACGGCGTCACAAAGGACTCGAACACCGAAGCCAGGATCATAAAGATCAGAATAAAGGCAGCCAACAGCAGAAACTTGAAGTCGGCAAACATATCTTCCTCGTGAAACACTTCGACCGCCACGCCCGAAGGCAGGTTATAGCCCGACACCAACTGGTCGATATCCGACCGGTAGCCTTCGAGGAGGTCTCTCGACTCTTCAACGTCGCGCGAGAAAGAATAGAACAACTCAATCTGCTTGTCCTGGTTCACACGGGTGACACGGGCACGCCCGCGGCCATAATTGACGGAGGCGATATCTTCCAGACTGTGCAGGCTGCCGGAAGCGCTTGGTATATGCACTTCGCGCAGGTCGTCCACCGTCTTGTCCCGATTCTTGCCAGCCTCTTCCTCCTCTACCGTCCGGTTACGGATGATGATATCGTAGGTATCCTCCCCCACCTTGAAAGAAGTCCCGGACGAAATCTCCGGGTTCAGAGATGTGAGGCCGGAAGCTATGTTCTGGCGAGAGATATCGTAGGAGGTCAGCAGGATCGGGTCGAAACCGAGACGAATCTCCGGCTGCGGGCGACTGTAGGAGACACGGGTATTGCGGATGAACTCCTGTTCGTCGAGGTAATAGCGAAAATCCTCCGCCACCCGCTGCATAAGGTCAAAATCAGAGCCTTTGATCACAATGCGTTCGCGGTTCTCACCGATACCCAAAAGACGCATGAAGCTCCCCATGCCCCCCATCATATCCCCGGAGCCGCCTCCCCCTCTGCTCCCACCGCTTCCGGCTTCAGAAAGTGATATTTCGGCGCCGTTGATGGTACGGAGGCGAGTTTGCACATCGGATTTAATGTCAGTGATGCTGCGCTTCCCGATCTGGCGGTAATCTTTTTTGAGAACAAGTGTCAGCTCGGCGTCCGTTTCCCGGATACGGCTGATCAGATCTTGTTTCTCCGGAAACCCGGCAAGGCGTTCCTCGATGACACGAACGACCTGGTCGGCATTCTCCAGCGTGCTGCCGGTCGGCATCGTCACATAGATGCTGAAACGGTCGCTCTCCACCTCTTTTCGGTCCTGGATATTCAGGGAGACAGAAAGGATCAAGCAAAGGAACAGCAGGATGACGGCCCCAAAGACCGTCACACCGGAATTCCTCATGCAGGTCTTCAACAACACCAGATAGATTTGTACCGGCCGCTGTGTGACAGACACTTTTTCATAAAAGACCGTGCCCCTATCCGGCTTCCTCAGTACCGTATAGGTAGCCATCGGAATGAAAAGGAGGGCGACAGCGAGAGAGATCAGGAGAGTCGAGATGATGGAAACGCCGATATGGTGTCCCATCAGCTTGATCAAAAAATTATCGGAAAAGACGAATGGAAGGAAGACCGTAACCGTTGTTAGGGTAGCGGCAAGGATGGAGCGCCAGACCTCGCGCGTACCTTGCGTCACGGAACGTTCGGGTGTATTGCCGGTAGATGAGATGCGGTAGATATTCTCCAAGACCACCACACTGTTGTCCAGCAGCATACCAATCGCCAGCGCCATACCAACCAACGTAAGGCTGTTGATCGTAATCCCTGCCCCGTAGAAGAAATTGAATGCCGTATAAACGGAAATCGGGATGGACAGAGCGATGAAGAACACCAACCGTAGGTTCTTCAGGAAAAGCCAGAGAATGACGACGGCAAGTAGGCCACCCACGATCGCAAGGCGGATGATTTGGTCAATGTTATCCTCCATCGTCTCCGCTTGGTTATTCTCTACGACGATCGAGAGGTCGAGCGGGGCAAGCTGCTCGTTCAGACGGTCAATCACTCCGACCGTACGGTGAGAAAGCTGGATCAAGTTGGCCTGCGAGTCTGCAAGCAGGGAAACGGAAACGGCATCTTTGCCATTGACCCGACTGTAGCTTGTCTCCTCTTTCATGTCGAAGAAAACGGTGGCAACGTCTTTCAGCAACACGGGGCCAGAGGCAACGACGATGTTTTCGAGGTCGGAAACTTCGGTATAAGGAGAATTGACATGGACAAAGTATTTCCCGTCCGGCTCACTGGCATAGCCGACAAACGCCTTCTCTTGCGTATTCTGTGTTAAGAGGCTGCTAATAGCGGAAGGAGTCAAATTGAGGGCTTTGCAGGCATCAGGATCGAGTTGCACCTCTATGGCCTTCTCGCGACCACCATAGATATTGACGGAAGCGATGCCGTCAATGTTTTCCAGGTCGGGCCTTATCTCTTTCTCCACTAAGTTACGAACCCGGTCCGTACCACCCGATCCACGCACCTGGAGCGACATGAAGCCACCGGCAAGCATCGAAACATCGATCTTTTGTACCTGTACTGTAAAGCCTTCGGGAAGAGAAGAGGCGATTTCGTTAATCTTCTCCTGCAACTTCAGGGCAGTAATTTTGAAGTTGATATTCGACTTGAAGTCAATCTTGATGGAAGACTGGCGGCTATCGATCAGGGATTCGATTTGCTCTACTCCACCTATGGTTCCAATAGCCCCTTCGATAGGGATCACGACTTCCGACTCGACATACGACGGATCCATATCCTGTGCCGAGGTGACCTGTACAAACAGCATCGGAAGCTCCGCATTAGGCAACAGTTCTACCGGCAACTGCTTGTACGACACGTAGCCTAATCCTGTCAAGGCTATGAACAGCATACAGATCGCAATCTTCCTATGTAGTAAAAAATTCATTTTCCCCTTTTAATTTTTTCAAATACATAATATACACACGGGATTACCATCAGACTCATGACGGTCGAAGTCACCAACCCACCGATCACTGCGATCGCCATAGGTGAACGAAGTGAAGCACCTTCGCCGAAGCCGAACGTCATCGGCAGGAGAGCTAGGATCGTCGTGAGCGTCGTCATTAGGATCGGGCGAATACGTTGCTGGCCGGATTCCACGATGGCATCCGTCAGCTCCATGCCGGATTGTTTCAACTGGTTGATACGGTCGACTAGGATAATCGAGTTGTTCACCGCAATACCGACCAGCATCACGATGCCGATCACTCCCATCATATTGATCGTCGTCCCCGTCAGAAAGAACAGTAGAATCGCCCCTACCACCGCCAACGGGATCGTCAGCAAGATCGTGAAGGGATGCAACAGCGACTCAAACTGCGAAGCAAGTACCATATAGACCAGGATCACCGAAAGGGCCAAAGCAAACATCAGGCTGTTCATGGACTCCTGGCGCTTCTCTTCCTCGCCGGTAACGGTAATCAAATAGTTGGCAGGCAAGTCAATATCTTTCACTGCAAAGCGTATTTCGTCCGCCACCTTGTCAAGCGAATAGCCAACATCGAGATTGGCCGTTACCTTGCTGATGCGGTTCTGTCCACGACGGAAGATTTCTTTCGGAGCCTGCGAACAGGTGATCGTTGCGATCTCCTGCAAGCGGAATTCTTTCTCACCGTTTCGTATGACCAGTCCACCGAGGTCGTGCAAGGTGATATCGGGAACCTTGATCAGGATATCCCGCATCTCTCCCCGGTACTCCATCTTGCCGGATTCGAGGCCGCCGAGCTGCTGCTTCAACTGTTCGATAACGGTCGAGACGCTGACATTATGAATGCCGGCAACCGTGCGGTCGACGGAGATCGTTACCTCCGGGGCGCCGTCTTCAACGGACGACTGGACATTGTAAAGTCCCGGCAGACCGGTGATCCGTCCTTTTACTTCTTCCGTGATAGACGCTATTTCGTCCAGTTCCTCTCCTTTTACCTCGACCACGATGGGGACTCCTTCGCTTCCCAAAAGGGAGCTGAGGGAGTTCTCTTCCTGCTTCAGGGTGACCTCTAACCCTTCGGTATCTTCAGTAGCCTGTACGAACTGCGCCATCACCTCTTCGGGCGGAACGGGGCAGGAAGGCGAAAGGATCACTTTCATGACAGCCGTATTCTCCCCTTCGAATATATCATTCTCCGAACCGCTACCCGATCCGACATGGCTGTAGATCGTACACAAGGAATCCTGCGAGATGGTGTGCATCAAATCCTCCAGGTTACCGACAGCCGAAGCGGTACGCTCCAACGGAGTCCCTTCCGGCAACTTGATAACGGCAGAGAACGCCTTGCTCCCGGCTCTCGGCATAAACTCCGTACCGATAAAGGGAACCAACAACCCCGCTATCACCAGCAACATCAAAGCGCAGCCGATCACCACCCAACGGCGGCGGAGCAGGATACGCAACAAAGGACTGTAACCGGCAATCCGGATACCTTGTCTCCGCATCAAGTGCGGAGACACAGATGAAGCGGCACTATCACAATCGGCTACTTTGCGATTCAGTGTCAAACGCGGGAAAGGGTTGGGCTGTCCGGTAATCCGATCATATAACATCGGAATTACCAACACTGCCACAAACAACGACGATACCAACGAGAACGTCACCGTCCAGGCCTGATCTTTAAACAGTTCTCCAGAAGCGCCATGCAGATAGACAATCGGCAGAAAGACGACGATCGTCGTCAACGTCGAGGCAATGACCGCCCCGGCCACTTCGGAGGTTCCCGCTATGGCAGCTTCACGTATCGTCATCCCTTTCTCCTGATTACGGAAAATACTTTCGATCACTACGATCGCATTATCCACCAACATACCGGCTCCGAGCGCCAATCCACCAAGCGTCATGATATTGAGGGTAAGATGATTAAAGAACATCAAGTTGAAAGTTGCGACAATGGAAATCGGGATAGCCAAGCTGACAATCAACGTCGTCCCCAAACGACGAAGGAAGACGAACAAGATCACCACCGCAAGGATAATCCCTAAAACGGCACTGCTCTTCACCTCTCTTATTGCATTCTTGATAAAGGTACCCTGATTCGTGATCACCTGAAAACGATAGCCGGGCAACGCCTGCTCAATAACCGCCAACCGGCGGATCACACCATCGACAACCTTCACCGTATTGAAACGCATTTCCTTGTAAACAGACAATCCGATACTGCGCTTGCCATTGATGCGGACAATATTTTCCGGACGATCATTCTCGAAGCTGACAGTAGCGACTTCACGTAGGAATATCGGAGCTTTGTCCATAGACGATGTGGAAACCGCACCGGAAGTCCCCGAAGCCGTAGCCTCAGCCGCAACCGGCTTATAACCGACAATCAGATTCTCAAAATCACTCTCCGTCGCAAACAAGCTCGAACTCTTGACCAAGTATTGCAGTCCCAACTCGCTGACACGACCGCCGGAGACGCTTTGGTTATTCGCCTCTATCTTGGAAGACAAATCATTTATCGTCAATTTAAAGGCATCCAGCTTATAAGGGTCCGTACGGATCATTAGCGTACTAACCTCATCGCCCGACAACGTAACATCCGCAACCCCTTCCAGACTGATCAACTCGTTACGAATATAGCTCTCCGCCCCCTTCCGAAGCTCCGCCATATCGGTAATGCTACGGTGCGAAAGTCCAATCAGAACGACAGGAGACTGATTCGGATCATGCTGCGTGATCTTGAGTTCGGTGATATCTTTATTTTGGGCAAAAGGGTTCATAGCTTTCTGCAAGTCAAGAAAGGCCTCATCCATATCTTTCTTCCAAGTATACTCGACCGTAATGCGGGCGGAACCGGCACGGATCACGGATGAAACCTGTATCACGTCACTCTGCCGAATCGCCATCGACTCCATGTTCTTGACAAACTGCTTCTCAATCTCCTCCGGCGGACGTTCGCCTGCCTTCAACTCGATAAAAAGACGGGGATTATTCAGGTCGGGCAACAGGTCAACCGCCAACTGGTCATAGGAAATCTTGCCCAACAGCAGGATCGCCAATACCAACATACAAATTGTGACCGGATTGCTTACCGCAAATTTGATAATACTTTTCATTTCTGAACTTTTACCTTTGCATTCTCTTTTAATGTCTCGAAACCTTTCACCACCAAATTATCGTTCTCTTTCAGCCCTTCCAGAATCTGGATGTTCTTGTCGTCTTCTAGTCCGGTCTTGAGTTCGCGAAGCAGGGCCGTGTTCTTCTCAACGATATAAACGTATTTGACACGACGGTTGGACTGGATCACATCCTTCGGTATGATGATAGCACTGTCCGCCTTATTCACCACGATATCAGCTTTGACAAACATGCCGGGACGGAGTTTCAAACCGTCATTCTGTATCAGTATCTTCCCTTTGAAAGTACGGGTTTCGGAACTGATGGCGGGCGACAATTCGCTAATCACCCCTAGGATCGTATCTTTGGGCAACGTATAATGGGTGATATAGACCGGCTGATCCGCTTTCACATACCCGATAGCACTTTCCGGCAGATTGATATCCATGTACATACGAGCATAGTCCATGATACCGACTATCGGTTTCCCTTGTTCGATACGGACATCAGACGTATAATGGGGCAAATCCACGATCACACCGTCGAAAGGAGCTTTGACATTCATCTTCTCCAAATTGAGCTTACCGTTCTCGTAATCATAGCGGGCGTTTGTCACTTTTACCTCCGTATTACGCATTTCGCTAAGCGTCACACCGCCTTTCTCATACAAGGCTTTCTGCTTCACTTGCTCCTGCTCGGCTATTTCAAGACTCAACTCTTTGGCATCTATAGCGATACCGTTTTCGTATTCCCGGTCTTCGAGGCGGACGATCAGTTGTCCTTTGGAGACGATATCTCCCAGTTTAAAGGGCTTGCCTGTACGGGGATTGGTTTGCAGTTTGTACAAGCCACTCATTTCGGAATTGAGCGTTACTCCATAGGTAGGCTGTGCCGTACCGGTCGTATTGACCAGCTTGCTAATAGAACCTTTCTTCAATTTCGTTACCGACACGGGTGTAGCAATATCGTTCTGTGTATTCTGTGGCTGATTATTACAACCTGCCGTCAACAGGACGAACAATAAGAGAGATGTGATTGTATATTTCATATTCATATTATTTTTTCGTTACTAAATCTTCCATCGGGACAATAGGCACATCGTGCTCGAAATCGTAGAGGGAAAGTATCTTAAGGTTCAATAATTCGATCTTATAATTGATAAGCGCCTGCGTATAGGCGATCTTTTTATTTGAAAGCTGGGTCTGGAATTGGTTCATGTCCATACCAGTTATATCGCCTTCCCGGTAACGGGTCAGATTCAAATCATAGGTACGCTGTGCATTTGCAACATTCTGCTTGGCTATCTTGATCTGCGAAAGCAAGTTTTCCAGGCTACGCCAGGTCTGGCGGATGTTCAGTTCAATGTTGACTTTGTCTTCATGGAATTCCAGCCTGTTGATCTTCTGGGCTACTTCCTGTGCCTTGACACGGGCTTTCTTCTCTCCCCAATCAAAGATCGGGACACTGAAGCTGATGGCAACACGCGGATTCTGCGTCGGGTTATTATAAATCTTTTCCAGATGTCGGTTATCACCGATCAGACCGAAGGAGAGAGCAATATCTCCCTTGAACTCGTTCAGAGCCTTCGTCTTAATCATATCGAAAGCTAGTTCTTTGCTCTCAATCTCACGCTGACGCAGTTCCAGACGCGATTCAAGACCATGCTGTATCGCCTTTTCCAGATTCACTTCCACCGGCTTGATCTGTACTTCGGCAAAGACCATGATATCCTCGTTCAGATCCATCCCCAACGTCTGCTTTAACTGGTCTTTCGAGTTTTCAAGCGATACTTGCTGTTCTTCTAGAGAAGAACGCGCGGAAGCGAGATTCACTTCCGCTTGAAACAACTCATCGCGAGCAGCCAGGTCGGCTTCCACCTTATTCTTGATAATCTCATAGCTTTGCTGTGCATTGGTCAGTTCTTCCCTAGTAATAGCCAATTGGCTTTGTGCCATATAGACAGAATAGAACTGTTGGGTAATATCCTTTTCCGTACTCAACCGTTGCAATGCGTAGCTGATATTGGCATTCTCATAATCGTATTCGATCTGTTGCAGTTCCATCTTACGCTTGTTATAAGTAAAGATGGGTTGCGAAAGCTGCAGATAAAGGTCGTTGCTGAACGCCTTGTTACTGGTCTTCGTCCCGTCGATATTGGATTTATTATCCTGCCAGCCGAAACGGTTGATCAATGAGAGAACACCATCCGTCCACAAGATCGGTTGATCCACTTGGAATGTTCCAGTCGCACTGAACCTCTCATTCGTATACCACTGAGACAGGCGGTTATCGAAACTGCGGCTCTTGCAGTAATCCACCGGATTAAGGTTCAACGAGAACTTCGATTTCAGGGAAGCCCGCTGTGCAACCAAGTTCTGCTGATAACGTTCCAGATTCATGTGGGAACGGCGCAGGGAAGGACTATGCTCTTCCGCTATATCCATCGCCTTCTCGATCGTCAGCGAGACCTGCCCCTGCGACGAGACATACCCACCTAGGCAGACGGCAGCCGTCAGTATTATCTTTTTCATGGATAGTAACTCTCTTCGTATCATGTATCTAATTCTATTAATATCGTTTTACTATTTTGACCGCATCTGCCGTCACGCTTCGTAGCTTGCACTCGTTCGTCAGGGTGATCCGGACCGTATCGGAACTGAAGTAGTAGGCGCCTATGGGTTCCCAGCCTTCATTCGCTTTTTTCAGATCTATATAAGCATCTTCGTTTTCTTCGTCATACTCCACCTTAAAATGGTATTCACCGCCAGTCTGCTTATTATATTTCAGCTCATTGTCTTTGGAAACATAATAGTAGACATCATATTGTCCGGCAGAAAGAATCGGAACTTTCCAGGTTGCCGTTTGGCTGCCGTTACCACTCTTGATCACATAGGCTGACCGGATATAACGGCCATAGTAGGCGGCATTCGTCGTAGCCGTCCACTGCAACGGGGCACGCCAGGGAGAGACACCGGCATATTTAAAAGAAGTATTTTCGACCTTATCGAGCCACTTGGGCAGAAGCCCAACCACGGCTGGTTCGGACAGGAAAAAAAGAGAATCTTCATTATCGACGATCACCTCTCCTTCCACTACGGGAGAAAAGTCTGTAACAATGAAATCTCCTTCGGTATCGACCGCCCTCTCTCGTTCTTCACGGATGTTAGTAACAGGCAGGTTCAGTATACTCGGCAGATTTCCGGCTATCAGCGTATTCACATCCACTTGGCGAGGCGCTTCCTCCCAGACCGTTACCAGCAACTTGGTCTGTCGGGCGGCAAGAGGCAGTTTACGGCTCACACGCGGATCGATACTCGGACCATAGCCTCCGATCTGTATATTGAGTTGAAGCATACCGTCATTATCAGAATTATTGCTGACCAATTGCTTCAGCACGAAACTCTCCTGTCCCTTGTTCGTGATCTTGGTCACTTCGGGCTGCCCGATCGTATAGAAAGGAAGAGGCGTCGGACGATCCCATCCGGAAATACCTGCACGGATATCGGCCCCGCTGATCATCTCCAACGTATCTAACAGGTTCTCGAAGCGCATATTACGAAATTCGTTCCGTTCCAACAGGGCATACAGGGAATCCCTGAACAGACTTATCCCCATATTCACTTCGGCAGGAGCAAACAAGCAATACCCTTTCAGACTGATCGTGTTATTCAGCAAATCGAGATGTTTCACATCAGACAGAAGCTCTTTAAACGAATATCTCTCCATCAGCAGGTTCGCTTTCTCATTATTGCTGATCCCGTTTATCTCGCGTTCCCACCCATTATTATCAGATTTCCTCTGCAGATAAAGTTCGACCAACCGGTTCGTAACAGACCATTCGGAAGAATAGATATTATACCGGAAATTATAGAGTTCGGGAAACAGGAAATATGGATTGCTTTGGGAAGAGATATTGAACTTGCCTCGACTGCCAGAAGAAAAATTATAATTACCTTCCGTCTGCGAAAAAATCCACAGGAAACTGTTCATCACCCGAATCTCCACCTCTTCTTCACTGATCTCACGCCCTCCCCGCTTCGACCATTTCAACTGGTTTTTCTTGCTTCTGACAAAATCCATCTGATTGAACATACAGCCCAGTTCCGGGAAAAGAACCATTTCCGGCTGCACCACTTCCTGCGCTTGCGACCAGGAACGGACATAGCTATAGAACTGTGCCGGAACTTCCACCACTGAAAACCGGTCGAACGGGTAACTCAACTTATACGTGCGTTCGAGATTCTCCCGCAGGTTGCGGATCAATCCCGGAATCGTATCACGGATCGAATCGAACGCCGCCTCGTAATAATCGTGCCCTTTTATATGCCAGATGCTATAGAGCGTACTATCACTTTCCACACTCTTCTGTTCGTATTTTCCGATAATAAGGGAAATGGACTGATAGGGATTGTTTGCTGACTGCGAAATAGAAACCAGTCCGGGAAGCGGCTTCACATCCAACCGAAAACGACTGAAATAGGTCTGTTGCCAATCAGGACTCTTGTCGCTATACCCCGTTCCGGGGCGCGGATACCAATAGGTTTCGGGCGTAAACAGCACATAATCTGATGTCTGAAAACTATATTTCTTATCGAGCTTAAGCATTTCCTTATCATACGGTTGCTGCAAGACCTCCTCCGGGATATCCAGATAACAAAAATCATCTTTTATCCTCCCTTCATAACTGACCGAAAACGAAATGGTATCACCCTTTTCTATCTTCCTTCCGAAATCCACCGCTAAAATCTGTTCCTCCCGCTTAAAATTCAACGACTTCTCTCCATCCTTTACCTCCTCGACCCTCAATCCGGGATTCAGGCAAAAGATAAATACTTCCGATACAGCAAGCGCCGTTCCCTCCATCCCGACAACGGAACGGATTGTTTCAGACTTCTGTTCCACCGAAATATCGTAGTAATCAATCGCCATCTTTGGCTCATATACATATTTATTGTTAATACTTGTATACAAAGCACGCATCTCCCCTTCCCTGAGAATCGAACGTACATGTCGAAAACCTGCCGTCCCCATCAGCAAGAACATGCAGAACGAAAGGAATAACCACGGATAATGGCTTCTCCTAGCATTCGGCAACCGCTTGAACAAGAAGATCGTAAAGAAGATGAATCCCAAACCTGCAAAGAAATAAATCGCTCGGTGGTTTAAGATCAGCTCCAGGTTACTGAACCCGACGATCGTCGATTTGAACAACGGCAGGTTATACACCATATAATCGAACAGATAGTAGAACTTATCCTGTATATAAAACAAGGTCAGCCCAATATACCCTAACAAAAGTATAAAAGTGAGCGCCTGGTTCTTTAACAACAACATAAGGAAAATTGAAAGTCCGATGATAAATATCAAAGTAGGAATACTGATCAGAAAGAAATAAACCAGATAAGCCGGCAAATCGACCGTCACGCCCGATGCCATAAAGTTAAAAGCCAGCACAATCGCCAATACCAGCAGGTTCAGGAACAGGAACACCCTGAGGTTTCCCCATATCTTCCCGACCACATACTCGGCATTACTGAGCGGCCGGACATAAAAGACCTCGGAAGTATCGAGCTTCTTGTCCCTTTTCAGAAATTCGGAAGAAAGGAAAACTGCGACCACCGCCTGTCCCGTATTCAACAACAAAAGGTTCAGATAGGGTATATTGGATGAAACCGATTTTGCAAACCACAGGCCGAAATTGTCCTCCATCAACATCATGGCAAAGTTGAAAAATCCTAAAAACACCACGGCAAGCAGGGTGAAGATACGGAAAAACCAACTTCTCACCAATATCTTGCTTTCGTATTTAGCTACAGATCGTATATTCGTGATAAATGACATAGGCAAGTGATCTCTTTTAATCGTTTCTCCAACGGTTCAACTTGTTTTCCATATAATAGACATAGGCATGTTCCAGATTAGGCGGATAGGATTCCGCATCATATCCCTGTACCTCGTCAGCCACGACCTGCACTTCCCAGCCCGTACCGGAGGGAATCGTCGAGATAACCGGATACAGTTTATCCACCTCATGCAATTCGTCGCTAGTCACCCGTATACGCCACACTTTTCCTTCCGCCTGCCTCAACATATCTTGCGGGGAACCGTAAAAAGAAACTTCTCCCTTATTCATAAGCGCCATACAGTTGCATGTACTCGATATATCGCCCACGATATGGGTGGAAAGGATAATTGTCACGTCGTTTTCGCTGACTTCCGACAGGAGATTGCGAAAACGAATCCGCTCCTCAGGATCGAGCCCCGTCGTGGGTTCGTCTACAATAATCACTTTCGGGTGATGAATCAATGCCTGCGCAATCCCTAAACGGCGCTTCATACCTCCCGACAACTTATTGGCATACCGGTCGCGTACATCGAAAAGTCCGACATTCTCCAACATCTCGTCCACTGCATTTTTCCGCAAAGACTTACAGTTCATACCGGAAAGACGCGCAGCATAATCTAAA
>OBWF01000584.1_pt1 | contig 14878 bp, 8 predicted proteins | sample 1495211 | NCBI WGS metagenome assembly OBWF01 (sample SAMEA2580051, study PRJEB22360) | human gut metagenome | reverse complement strand
TCACTTTTTTATTTTTTAAATTTATAAATTTAAAGTTTTCAATTATGAACAAGAAGTTTCTAAGTGTGATCCTGTTCAGTGCCTTAATGGTTGGTACTGCAGGAACTTTCACGTCTTGTAAGGACTATGATGATGACATCGACAACTTACAAGAACAGATTACCTCTAACAAAGATGCTATTGCTGCTTTAGAGAGTCAAATCAAAAGCGGCGAATGGGTGTCCGGCGTGACATCTACTGACAATGGTATTGTCGTTACTTTGGGTAATGGAACCAGCTACACTATCACCAATGGTGAAGCAGGTAAAGACGGTGTGACTCCGAAAATTGCAGTGAACAATGACAAAATCCAAGTAAGCTATGACAATGGCACTACTTGGACTGACCTTATTTCACTGGAAGACTTGAAGGGTGAAGCAGGTGATGCTGCTGAGACTCCGATTTTCTCTGTAGGAGAAGACGGCCACATCTATGTACAATATGGCAAGGATGGCGAGAAGCAAGACTTGGGTGTTTCTACAGGTGGCATCTACTATGTAGAAGATGGTGCTAAGTTGACTATCCATATCCCGAATAAAGAAGGTGTTTACGAAGATATCGTATTGCCGAGAGCTGCTGCTATTTCCAGCATTAAAGCTGTTACTGTAAAAGATACAGATGATAAAGCTACAATTGCTGAAGGTGCAACTGTTAATTTGGTATATGGTGTAGCTGCAGATAAAGGTGAATACTTTGATGGTACTCCGTTTGCTAAAGGTGACATCTTGTTGCCTACTAAAGAAGCTAATGGCGTACTTAACGCTCAAGTAAATCCAACAATTGCAGATGCAACGGTTTATAAATTCCAATTGGTTGACTCTAAAGGATTCTCTATCTTTAATTTGAACGCAGCTGTTCCCAATATGACAGAGAATGCTTTGACTACTAAGGCTCCTACTGCTAATAAGGGTATCTATGATATGGCTATTTCTTTTGCAGCTGGTGTTACTACTGAGGAAATCAATAAGGTTAAAGGTCAAGCTTTTGCTATTGCAACAAAAGATGCTTATGACAACGAAGTACTGTCTGCTTATGATGTAACGGCTACTGCAACAAAGGCTGGTACCTCTAGTTTGACAGTTAAAAAAGCAACAGTAGAAGCAGAAATTAATCAAGATTTTGACTTGAGTGCCTGCGTTGATATGGAGAATGTCATTGATGTGAAATATTTCATCGATACAGACCAGACAGCTGCTGCTGATGCTGCTAAGGCTAAGATTACAGGAACTAATATTAAGGGCGAAGTTGCTGGTAAGACAGTTGTAGTGAGTGTTAAGTATTTGACTGCTACAGGTAAAGTTGACCCTACTGCTACTAAGAAGATTTCCGTTAAGTTTATCAATCCTGCTATTGAAAATGCCTTTACTCAAGAATTGGTATTGAAAGCCGATAATAGTAAGAATGTATTGGTATTCGATTTAACTAGCTTGTTTGATAATACTACTACTGATCTTAGCTCTTATAAGATTGAGGTTGGTTATGCCAAATTTACTGTAGATGTCAAGGATGCTAATGGCACAGTGGTATTTGCAAAGGGTACTGAAGCGAAAGCTATAACAACGGGCAAAATTGTATCTGGCAATGCTACGGAAAAACCAAACGGTTATTACAAGCACACTTTGACTTACTCAGTAAATAATACAAAGGTGGTCCCTGGAACCTACGAAGCCGAAGTAACTTATGGTTCAAGCCCGAAGAATACAGTTAAGCTGACTTTGATTGTAAAAGAAGATGCTACTTCTTATGATTTCAAACCGCTGCCTCTGTACTTCAATGGTAACGCTGCTGTAGCTTATGGTACTCCTGTTAATGATAAGATCAATTACAACTTGAAGGGGCTGTTTGGTGTAGAAGACTGGACAAATGTTACATTCTCAGAAACAGTTCCTGCAGAGTATGAAAAAGACGGTGTTAAATGGACTGCTAATAAGTGGATTGTTGATGCTGAAGCTGCCAATTCCGGCGACATCATTGTAGATAAGGTGGCTGCTAAAACCGGCGATAAGACTGGTAACTTCGGTGGTGCTTACGAACCTCGTTCATTGAAGGCTATTTACACTCCGTATGGTAATACTTACTTGACAGTTGTAGAATATGACTTTACCTTGACCATTAAGTCTGCTGTATTCGAAGGTACACTTGATTATGTGAAGTATGATACAAAAGCCAAGAAGTATGTGGCAGGTACTCCTAAAGAAATTTCAGTTGCTGACGAAGAAGCAAAAATAACTTTGAAGGGAGATGAAATCCGTGGTGTTACTAAGACTAATGTAGAATATCTCGGAAATAGCGAAGCTGACAAATTTACTAAAGCTGGTGTAGAAACTGTTTCTATAGCTTTGGATGACACAGCTAAGAAGTATTTGAACATAAGTGCAGCTGATTTCACAAATGAGATTACACTCACTCCAATTGCCGATGTTACTGCTCCTGCTACTACACTGACTTGCAACATCGTAGTAAGTGTTGTTGACGAATGGGGTAAGACTAAGACTGTCAATGTACCTGTAGTACTGAAATAAGCCGAAACAAGTTACTTCTCTTAATTTGAGGAGTCCTTGATACAATATGAATAGGAGGAAAACAATAAAACGTTTTCCTCCTATTTTGATTTTAATAAATCCACTCTGAAATTTATTTTCCATCACTTTGCTTCCACACTTCCACCCATCTCCTGCATCCCCCTATCCATCGGCATTTACCCCGCTGTGGAAGCAACCAAAAAAGGTGGAAGCAAAATTTGCTTCCACCTACTCAAAACGCTATAGTTTTACCGTAACCTACTCGTCTCTACCGTAATACCCCGTACAAGGCACATAAATCGGTTGGTTCAGTTTTCCCACATTTTCGAGCTTACCCTCGCTGCGGAGCAGGCGAATATGAAGCTGCGCAGTGGAACGCATCATCCCGCAGAGAACCTGAAAACTCTCGCGCGTAAGGAACTGATGCGTAGAGAAGTAGCCCGTCAGTCGCCTGTCAATCTCCTTGTCACTCAGCTTTTGGGAATGCTCATTCAGCCCCAGCGGTTTAACTTTGATGGCACCTATCTCATTCTTCAGCACCTGGTCGGCACGAAACTTGATGCCCTTCAGCTTAATCTTGGTGGTTTTTCGTTTGGTCGCAGCGGTCACCGGCTCCGTGCTCGTCAGTACGGGATGAAAATAGCCGATACCGTCCAGATGCACCTGCCGCCCCTCGGCAAGGTCTTCCCCCATGACGTGCGACAAGGCATCCAGTACCGCCGAGACATCAGTCTCCGTCAACGAGCTGCGTTCCTGAATTCTGCGACGCAGTTCGTCGGTAGTGGTAGAGCCGTTCAAGCGGATGCGTGGATGAAGTATCTTTTCTTCCCGCTGTTTGTCTTTTGGTTCCGGAAGTTCATACCAATCAAATAAAATTGCCATAGTTCAATGTCTTTTAAGTTGTTATATAATAAGTTTGCGCCCTATGCGGAATAGGTGCGGGGTGCGTACTTCATCCGTAAAAGCTATGGAAAGAGAGACGCCTAACGACCATGAACAACTCTGCTTACGGTCGTCAAGCGATTGCTTCATGGCCGTAAGCAGAGTTGTTCATGGTCGTTAGGCGTCATCTATTCCCTATACAAAAGTAGACAAACAAAGGGAGAAAAGCAAAGGAATGCCAGTGTTTTGACAAAGAAACTCACTTGCTTTTAACACTTCTCTGCATGAGTCGTGGAGACTTGTATCCATTTAATAATTATTCCGCAGAATGCTTGCTTTCAGCTCTTCAATGTAGTATCTTTACGAGAATTATATTTACCCAAACAAGCTGACAAACAGAATGAAAATTACCTTGATTAGAGCAGAAAAAGAGAGCGGAAAGGAAGCCCTCAGCACCCTGGAAGCGGATGCACTGATTAAAAAACTGAAAACCGAAACCAAAGCCGGACATGTATCGACCCTCCGGGCCATCCTTCCTCAACTGGAGGGTACTTGCGCCCAATACGAACATATAGACAAACTGCCACGCATCTACCCTGCCGTGGAATATAGCCGTACACAAGAGGGAGAACGGCGGATGAAGAACTATAACGGACTCGTACAACTGGAAGTAAACCGTCTGTCGGGCATTGCCGAAGCGGAATATGTAAAGCAACAAGCCGCCCTGCTGCCACAGACCTTTGCCGCTTTCTGCGGTTCCAGCGGACGGAGTGCCAAGATATGGGTATTGTTTGCCCTGCCCGACGGCACAACGCCGAAGCGGGAGAGCGATGCCACCTTGTTTCATGCCCACGCCTACCGTATGGCGGTGAAGTGCTACCAGCCCTTACTGCCGTTTGCCATTACATTGAAAGAACCTTCCCTTACCCAGAGTTGCCGCATGACTCTGGACGGATATCCATACTACAATCCTGCCGCTGTACCTTTCTGCCTGGAACAGCCCCTCGGCATGCCCGAGGAAGAGAACTTCCGGCAACGAAAACTCACAGAAAAGAATCCGCTGTTGCGGCTGCATCCGGACAGTAAAGCCTCGGACACCTTCGCCATACTCTTCGAATCAGCCCTTGACCGTGCATTCCGCGAATTGGACGGCTGGAAACGGGAGGGGGATTTACGGATACTGCTGGTGCCTCTGGCCGAACATTGTTTCAAGGCAGGCATCCCCGAAGAGGAAGTAGTCCGCCAGACATTGATGCACTATTACCGGGAAGCGGATGAATTCATTGTTCGTCAAACGATTCATAACCTATATCAAGAGCTTAAAGGCTTCGGGAAAAAGAGCAGTCTGACGCAAGAGCAGGAGAGCGTTTTCCGGCTGGAAGAGTTTATGGGCCGCCGGTATGAGTTCCGCTACAACACCGTTCTGGATGATTTGGAATACCGTCAGCGCGACTCCGTCCATTTCTATTTCAAGCCTGCTGACCAGCGTGCCCGCAGTACGGTCTCCATGAATGCCCTGAAGGAGGGTATCCGCGTATGGGACCGCGACATCAATCGTTTCCTTACTTCAGACCATGTGCCACTCTATAATCCCGTCGAAGAATACCTTTACGATACCGGCCGCTGGGACGGGAAAGACCGCATCCGGGCGTTGGCCGATCTCGTCCCGTGCCACAATCCTCATTGGCGGGAGTTGTTCTACCGCTGGTTCCTGGGCATGGTGGCACACTGGCGTGGAATGGACCGGCAACACGGAAACAATACTTCTCCTCTGCTTGTCGGTTCCCAAGGGTTCCGGAAATCCACCTTTTGCCGCATTTTGCTGCCACCGGAGCTGCGTTTCGGCTATACGGACAGCATCGACTTCAAGAGTAGGCAGGAAGCGGAGCGCAGTCTGGGACGCTTTCTGCTCGTCAACATCGATGAGTTCGATCAAATCAACATCAACCAGCAGGGCTTCCTGAAGCATCTGCTGCAGAAACCGGTTGCCAACCTGCGCAAACCCTACGGCAGCACCATCCGTGAGATGCGGCGGTATGCCTCCTTCATCGGCACCAGCAACCAGAAGGACTTGTGGTCCGCCCCCAGTGGCAGCCGCCGTTTCATCTGCATTGAGGTCACCGGCCCCATCGATACAAATGTCACCATCAACTACCGCCAGCTCTATGCACAAGCTCTGAATGCCGTAGCCAAAGGTGAGCGCTACTGGCTGGATGATGCCGATGAAGCCATCTTGAAGCGGACGAACCGGGAATTTGAACAGCTCACCCCACTGGAACAACTCTTTCACAGCCATTTCCGTGCGGCAGAAGAGGATGAAGAGGGGCAATGGATGATGCCCATGCAGATTCTTTCCGCTTTACAGACAAAGACGCGTGACCGTCTGGCAATCAACAAGGTTGCCGTATTCGGGCGGACGCTCAAGAAGCTTGAAATACCGAACAAGAAGTCAAGGCAGGGGACACTGTATCATGTAATGCCGCTGGATTAAATGCTCTGCAGTAACCCCGCACAAGCATCTTCCAGAATGTCCAGCACATACTCAAAACCTTCGGAACCGCCGTAGTAGGGGTCCGGTACATGGTCGGCATGGGTAAACTTTGTACAGTATTCCGTCATGCGGTGTATCTTGCTCCATTCGGCGGTTGAAGGGGCACGATCTTTCAGGTCGTCGATGTTGCGGTCATCCATACCGATAATCAGGTCGAAGTTGTAAAAATCCTCGGTACGTACGGGTCGCGAAAGATGCGTCAGATTGTATCCACGGCGGGCGGCATGGGTACGCATCCGGCTGTCCGGCAGTTCGCCCTGGTGATAGGACAGAATGCCTGCAGAATCGATTAAAAACTCATCCGCACGTCCGGCTTCTTCTACCAGATGCTTCATGACTCCCTCTGCCGAGGAGGAACGGCAAATGTTGCCGAGGCAAACGAAAAGTATCTTCTTCATATTTCTTTAGTTACGAGTTATTTACATCGGGTCTACATCATAATACACTATCAGCGACTTGAAGCGGTCTTCCGCCACCATCTCCTTTTGCACCTGGACGAGCAGTTCGCGGGCACGGGCCATCGGGGCATTGGTTTCTATCTTCAAGACAATCTTTCGGATGAACAGGGTCTGTACGCGTGCTACGGGCGGCTTGTCCGGTCCCAGTACCCGGTTGCCGAAGACGGTGCGGAGCTTGGCGGCCATAGTCTGTGCCATGAGGTCGAGCAGGGTCTCGTTCCGGTTCTTCAGGTAGACATACACCAGGCGGTAGTAGGGCGGGTAGTGGAACATCTGGCGTTCGGCAAGCTGCCCGCCTACCATGGCTTCGTAGTCGTTGGCAATGACTTGCGGGATGATGGGATGGTCGATGCTTTTGGTTTGTAGCACCACCCTGCCGCGCTTGTTCTTCCGTCCGGCGCGTCCGGCAACCTGCGCCATCAGCTGGAAGGCGCGCTCGTAGGCGCGGAAGTCGGGATAGTTCAGCATGGTGTCGGCATTGAGTATGCCCACAATGCTGACGTGGTCGAAGTCCAGACCCTTGGACACCATTTGCGTGCCTATCAGGATGTCCGTCTTGCCTTGCTGGAAATCGGAGATGATGCGCTCGTAGGCGGTACGGGTGCGGGTGGTGTCCAAGTCCATACGGGCTACGCGGGCGTCGGGGAAGAGGGCTTTGATGTCATCTTCTATTTTTTCCGTGCCGAAGCCGCGGTTGCGCAGGTCAGTGCCCTCGCAGGCAGGGCAGATGCGGGGCAGTTGGTAGGTGTAGCCACAGTAGTGGCAGGTCAGTTGGTTCAGCCCCTTATGGTAGGTGAGGCTGACGTCGCAGTTCTTGCACTTGGGTACCCAGCCGCAGGTGTTGCACTCTATCATGGGGGCGAAGCCGCGGCGGTTCTGGAAGAGGATGACTTGTTCTTTTTGTTCCAGTGCCTCGCGGATATATTGTAGGAGCAGTGGGGAGAACGGACCGTTCATCTTCTTCTTGCGGTGCAGCTCCTTGATGTCTACGGGGATAATCTCCGGCAGTTGTATCTCTTTATAGCGTTCTTTCAGTTCCACAAGGCCATACTTGCCGGAGGTGGCATTGTGCCAAGTCTCTACAGAAGGGGTTGCTGTACCCAACAGAGTTTTGGCGCCGTACATGGAGGCGAGTACAATGGCTGCATTGCGGGCATGATAGCGGGGGGCGGGGTCTTGCTGCTTGTAAGTGTTTTCGTGCTCCTCGTCCACAATCACAAGACCGAGGTTGCGGAAAGGAAGGAAAACGGAGGAGCGGACGCCGAGAATAATGTCATAGTCTGCTTCCGACAGCTGCTTCTGCCAGATTTCCACCCGTTCGGCATCGGGGAACTTGGAGTGATAGATGCCCAGTCGGGAGCCGAATACGCGTTGCAGGCGCTCTGTGATTTGTGCAGTGAGAGCTATTTCGGGCAGGAGATAGAGCACCTGCTTTCCTTGCCGGATGGTTTCTTCTATCAGATGAATATAGACTTCGGTCTTGCCGCTTGCCGTGACACCATGTAGCAGGCAGACGTTCTTGCTTTGAAAATTCTCTAAGATGGAGTGATAAGCGCGTTGCTGGTGCTCGTTCAGCGGGTTGACGGGGATGACTTCTTTGAGGAGTGCTTTGTCTATGCGACCTATTTCCTGCTGGTAGACTTCGAATACACCACGGTCCACAAGACCGTTGAATACGGCAGGGGTGGCATAGGTGCGTTGCAGCAGTTCGGCTTTGGAGACTTCTTTTATATCTCGTCCGCTGAGGTAGCCGGAGAGTTCCAGATATTTCATCAGCAGGTCCAGTTGCTTGGGGGCACGGCGCTGCAACTCGTCGAAGAAGATGTGCAGGCGGTGTTCGTTGCGGGCGGCGGCGGTGAGGCGTACACGGGTTTCGGTCTTAGGCTTGTAGGTGCGGCGCAATTCTTCCTTTACGAAGATGGCCTCTTTGTCGAGCAGTGACTTGATGACAGAAAGTATGTTCTTGATGCCGGTCTCCTTCTCCAGTTTCGTCACGCATTGCTCCGGGTCGGCAGAGAGCATATCCAGTATCTTCTGTTCCTTCTCCGGCAGGCAGACATCGGATTCGAAATCGGGGTTGTACTCTACGATTGTTTCGCTTTCCAGCTTCAAGCCAGAGGGTAAGGCAGCTTTGTAGACGTCTCCTTGCGTGCAGAGATAGTAATCGGAGAGCCATTCCCAGAACTTGAACTGCCGCGGAAGCAGTATCGGGCGGGCATCCAGCAAAGCGGACACTTCCTTTACTTCGTATTCGGTGGGGGCACAATAGTGCACGTTGCGCACGATGGCTGTATAGTATTTCTTCCGTCCGAATGGTACTACCACCCGGCAACCAATCTGCACTTCATCCGCCCACTCGTCGGGCAGGGAATAGGTGAAGCAGCTGTGCAAAGGCAAAGGCAATATGACGTCGGCAAACTTTTTCATCGTGGGGACAAAGATAGTGGAAAGTGGAGGGAGAATGAAATGAACGGGGGCATTTTTTATGCTGAGGAGAGGAGGAGGCTGTTGTGGATTTGGGATGAAGATAAGGGGGGGTATGGGTATTACAGATTTTATGGGTAGGATGGGTGTAGAGGTATGGGGAAACTGGTGTAAGCGTTTTATAAGCTTTGTTCGATGTATTAAAATAAGAGTGAGTTAGTTATGGTAAAACTATGGCATTTTGAGTAGGTGGAAGCAAATTTTGCTTCCACCTTTTGGAGTTGCTTCCACAGCGGGGTAAATGCCGATGGACAGGGGGATGCAGGAGGTGGGCGGAAGTGTGGAAGCAAAGTGAGGAGAAAAAAAGTTTCTGGAGAAAAAAGGAGAAATTTAAGATGGATTTTCAAATGAACAGGTAGAATCTACAGGAATCCAAGTCATACCTTCATGCCGATAAACTGGAAGTACATACAGAGATTCAATATACTTTCTCCTTCCTTCCCTTTGCCAATATTTTAGTTCATCCATGATGATTGGATCATTAAAAAATAAAACGACCGGCGAAGTGGATGATTCTATCTGATATTTCTTTAGCAACTGCTGAAATTCTCCATCTGACAATACTGAGTAATAGATAGATTTACACCTAATTAGAGCAGTCAATGAAAATACTCTATTTGATATTATGGACTTAGTCTTTCCAATCAAACTATCATCAGGGAATAATTTCTTTCCTTGTTGGTTCATTGAAAAAATTGTTTGCGACGCATTTTTGTCATGCCTGAAAAATATCTTTTTAACATTCCTCATACTATTCAAATCAGCATTGTGTGACATTTTCAGAGCAAAGCCATTTTGAGCTCCCGGGCGATTAAAAAAATTCAGTCCTATTGGCTCCATTTTATAACTATTTAACTCGGAATCGTCCGTATAAATATAAAATACACCATATAGCTGCTGGGATTCATCGATTGGGCTGTAGATATCGTTCACTGCATCATACGAAGTTGTAGCAAAAAACGCACTTGTCCACTTATCGTTGGTGAAGTCTAATAAATTTGTAGAAATACCATAATGTTGCGCCAAACCTTCGTAATTAATTGACAATTTTATAGGGGCTTTTATTTCACGATGGCGCAATGTATTAAACATCAAATCATTTATTACAGGATGGGATTCCAATAATAATTTAAACTCCTGAAACTGCAAATTAGAAAGCAATCGTTTTTCTTCTGTATCTTCTCTATATAAAGAAGGTCTACATGAGTCATAATATACACTTTGTCCTCTAAAGTAAGTACCATGCCATTTTCCCATCGGGACTAAAACCGATTCATTAGATTCTGTTTCTTTTATCATAACGAAATATGTCCCAGGGCGGATAGATCTATTTAATATTGTTCGACGCAGGGGGCTAAATGAACTTATCTTTTCTTCTTCTGTTTCCGCAATAGCCTCAACAATATCGATAATTGTAGGATAGGCAGATATATTTGACGGGGTCGGTAACTCCTGATAAGCTGGATTTGTTAATACATCTTTCATGGCTTGTCTATTTTATGAGGTTCATTCAAATGAACAAGATTTCTGATTATTTCATGAGCCTGATTTGTTTTTTCTAATTTCAAATACACAAAACAACGCTTAACAGCCGCTTGATAAATCAAAAATAAATCTCTGCAATCAACAGCCAAATCTTCTGCTTCCCTGAAACAGTCAATAGCAATATAATACTTCTCATTAAACAAATGAATACATCCTATGCGATATAAAGATTCAGACTCCAATGATTTATTATAGATTTTCTTTGCATAATGTATAACCTCATTAAGATATGACAACGCTTGTTCATAATCTTGTAACTCATAAAAATATATTGAGATAAACCGTGCAGCCTTTGCTGCACCCTCATAATCATCATTCTTTTTTGCTAAAGAAAATGTATCAAAAAAAGCAGATAATCCTTCCGATTTACTACCTAATCGCATCAAGCATAATGCTTTTTCTAAAAATCCGGTATAATTATATTTATAAGATTTATCTTGCGCTATCAAAGCTTCGAAATAACATAAAGCCTCTGCGTCCTTTTTTAACAAAATCAGTAATTGGGCAATATAATTATTAATATAATTAATCGCTTCTTGATTCTTCACTAATGGCAATGCTGCCTCTAAATCTTTTATTAAAAACTCAGCTTCAATCTTATTTTGTGACCGAAGCACTGTTTCTACTCTATCCAACAAGACGTTTATCTCTTCCACATTCATATTTGATAGTATTAAGTGTTAACATTGCAATGTTATAATAACGTTGCGATAAAGATAAGAAAATATACAAATAAAGACAAGAAAAAGTTATGTCAAAATACTGGCACAACCTTTTTTATGTTTCTATAATTGTGAACTTTGTCAAGTAAGGCTGTCTTTGTTAAGTAGATGGCAGAAAATAATTATGTGCACCTACTTACTACAACTAAAGTTTCCTACCCCTCCTTAAATAGCTTGAAGAGGGGTGGATTATCTTCCAAGCTGCATGTATTCAGTGTTTTTTATAATAGAGACATCAATTGAACATTGGTCGCTTCTTTAACACTTGGAATCTTTTCTCCGCAATGTTTACTTTCGGTGCTTTGATGCAGCTTTTACAAGAAATACATTTAACGAAAACAAGACAGAAAACAGAATTAACTGATTAATGGATTTTGTGCCGAACACTGGGTGTGAGTAAGTAGGTTACGGTAAGACTTAGACGTTTTAAGCAGGTGGAAGTGTGGAAGCAAAGTGAGGAGAAAAAAGTTTCTGGAGAAAAAAAGGAGGATGTTCCCATAGAACATCCTCCTTTTGATTTTATAATTGTCTATTCAGACAATTTTCTACTACTCGGATTATCTAGTAGCTTGTTTACGTGTGATAGTTACGTTGTATGCATACTCACTAGTACCCCAGTCGTGAACGAACTGCAGAACCACATTTACTGTATGAGTAAACTCAGTACCTGTCGGGAGTGCAATACAAGTCAGCTTACCAGTTGTAGAATCTACCTTGAAGTATTCATCTTTGTCTGTTCCGTTGGACATAATGTAGCGGAGACCGGTTGTAACAGACTTCTTGTACAAAGCAGCACGAGTAGTGACTTCTTCAGCATTGAATGTAGTTCCATTGAATGTAACAACTTTCTCACCTGCATAGTCTTTCAATATCAGATTCTTCCAGAAGTCTTCAGCCTTAGTCTTAGTGCCAGCTACAGAATTTTCAATCAATTGCTTCAAAGTAATTTCTGTATCCTTGGCCAAGTTCGGATCGTTGAATGCTTTCAGTGCAGCACCACCGGTGAAATCTGCTATCGGACGAGCTACAGTCCATAATTCTTCTGCATCAGGTTTACGGTTCTTGTCAGTAGCATCGTAACCATTTGCATCATAAATATCAACTTTCAGATTGCCAACCTTCTTGATATCAATCGGAGCAGTGAATGCTATTCTCCATTCTCCATTTGTACCTTCTTCAACTACCAATTGGTTGTTCTTCATCAATTCTTGTACAAATGCATTCTGCTTGTCTTTATTCAATTCGAATACAGCCTTAGCGTCAGCAGGAGTGACATTGTACATCTTGGCAAAGTTCTCAGACTTGATACCGAAGTTACCATTAGCAGCATCACTCCAGTCACCAATGATTGTACGTGTATTGTATGCATCCTTGATAGAAACAGCAAATGTGCGATTTACAGAAACTTTATTCAGAGTCAACATAAAGAATTTCTTGTCATAGTAGTTGTCAACTGCATAAGGAGCACCATTTTTCCAGCCACCATTCCAAACAGAAACATCTTGGTTGTCGCTAACTCTTTCAGCCGTAGGTGATACATAAAGAGTTGTCTCTGCCAATTCTACCTTTGGCCCTACAACCAGGAATAAAGAGTCTTTGTCTGCATTGTCACCACCGTTTCTGTAGTACAGGTAGATATCTCCTGCGCCAACATTCAAATTATCAGAATTCAAGGCAGAACCAACATTCTGCATGTATGCTTTACCGTCTGTCTTAGAAAGTTGCGTGTATGCTTTTGTTTTAGTATCGTATATAAAGAGAGGTAACAGATGATTTGCAGCTGCGTTATTGTTACCAGCCACAAGGTCGCGTCCACCAATTTCAGACTCAAACTTACGAACATTCAATGCAATGACAGTTTCTTTGCTGGCATTATAATTCATTGTCAGAGTACCTTCGTTCGGAACCAGCTCAATAGAATCATATGTATATGGGTCTTCAGTCTTACGAATAGCTTGAATAGGGAATGTATTTTCAAATACATAGTCAGCAACACCTTCAACTTGTGACTTCACAGTTGTTGTAAGTTTTATTGCTGCATATTCATAAATGGCAGATGCTTGATATTGTTCTTTTACAGAAAGAATACCATCGTTGATTTGGAAGATACCTTGTTTGGATTTTATTTCCTTGCCATTCAACATGAATTTAGTATCGTTTGGCAACAACTCAAATTTCTGAGTATACTCAAGACCTATTTCAGACAATTCCGGTGTACCGGCTAAGTTAGACATATAGGCATTGATAGAGTCATTCAAATTATAGGATTCATTATAAATAAATGAATCTTTCTTGGGATGCTTTTCATCATAGGCACCAGGTAAATCAAAAGGCCAGCCGTTCTCAGCTCTGTGAGAGTGGGCTGCAAAAATCCAGTCTGTATTTACCCAACTTGATTTGATGCTAAAATAGTCAGAAGAAGAAGTGTATTGCTTATACATGGTGACATCCAAAGAAGACATATACATTTGTCCATCTACGATATTTTCCTTAGCAATCATCTTCACTGACAGAATACCATTATTCAATTCAGGAGTTCCTTTCACACTCCAAACCGGAGTATCAACAGCACGTGTTTTATAAGAATCAGAGAAGAAGTATTCAGCATCTGTTTGACTATATTGATTAGGCCAAACTTTAAATTCAGCGACACCCGGTATGGCAGCAAACAATTTGAATTCTTTGGCAGATTTGTCATAAGAATAGAGTTGATAAGCATTAACATCTGCTTTTTCACCTAAACCGGTTACAACATCTACCAGACGGAAAGGCTCTTGAGAATTTTCCGGATCGAGTATTGGGTTGTTTTTCCAGTTTTCGCTATTGTATTCTTCATCTTCTCTGGTTGCCTTTCTGTATTCCCACCCAGAGCCATCAGCCTTTTTGAACCAATTATAAATATCTAATTTAGCAACCTCAGAGCTACCAACAGTTGAATTATCCGCATAGGGCTTTCTGAAAGCAATGCTCTGTAAACCGTTGAAAGCAGAGCCTTCCATTAACAAAGTATATGACTGACCGCCAATAGTAACCTGCATGGTTCCATCCTTTTCATTGTAAATCATTGAAGGAACGTTAGCATTGTATTTGAATGAAGTCTTATACTCTCCAATGCAGATATAACCCTCTTCGTCTACCTTCACGTAGTTTCCGATAGCTGCTTCAACATCGGCCTCCGAACCTGCAGCCTTGATTTTCTCGCCTGCGTCATTCAGCACATATTCGTAGGTTGCACCTTCGTCTACGCTAATCATCCAGTAGCTCTCGGCATCTACCTTGAACTTCGGAACGATTGTAGCCCCGGTTTCACCCTTCGGGCCTTGAATACCCTGAAGTCCTTGCTCACCTTTTTCGCCTTGAGCACCATTCTTGATAGTTAAAGTTTCGCCACCGGTAAAAGTCAGTAAATAACCACCCTCAACAGGAGCATAACTTTCGATGAATTTCTTGCCATTGATTGCAGCAAGGATGTCATCAATCTGTTTTTTGTTTGCATCGATCTGCTCCTGCAAGCCATCGATGTCATCATCATAGTCCTTACAAGAAACAAATGTACTTGTGGAGCCAACCATTAAAGCTCCAAACAAGATTGCACTTAGAAACTTTTTGTTCATAATTGAAAAACTTTAAATTTATAAATTTAAAAAAATAAAAAGTGAATAATCTCTCATTTTG
>OBWF01000529.1_pt1 | contig 16881 bp, 16 predicted proteins | sample 1495211 | NCBI WGS metagenome assembly OBWF01 (sample SAMEA2580051, study PRJEB22360) | human gut metagenome | reverse complement strand
TCTGGCAGCCTGAGTTCACAGATAAAACACTCTCCAGGAAACCCGGGGCGGTTCAGGATTGCATTGACCAGCCGATAATTTTGCATGAGAACAGATCAACAACCACGGCAAGATACAGCCAGCCTTCGTGGGTCCTGATGTAAGTTATGTCCGTTACCCAACGCTCACCCGGAGTATCCAGATTGAACTATCGCTAGAGCTTGTTGGGCGACACTATACTAGCTTCACCTTTGCGTGCTCGCGGGCTCCGGTATCCGACCTGAGCCTTTATCCCGACACGCTTCATCAGTCGCAGACTCTGTTCACTCCGCACTCTTGCCCGCTATCGCGCAGCTCCAGATGGATCTTGCGATAGCCATAAACACAACCAGACTCCAGCCAGAATTGTTTAATCTGCCCGGTCAGCATCTCGTCTTCTTGGTGAGGCTGAGAATGCGACTGCCGGAGCTAGGCATAAAGACTGTGCGTGGTGATATCAAGGCGTGTTGCACACGCTGGAAACAGAATGGCCACGGTCAACAACTTGTTTACCGATTCAATTTGAAACTCTTCGGGATAACGCTGGCCGCTCGTGGACGCCTCTGAGCCATCTTAAATGACTCAGAGGTGTCTATTAAACACGTGGCGATTCAGTAGTATTAAAGGTAAATGGTACCTTATCAAAGAATACCTCTATCCTACGTTTAACTGTTAAATAACTCGGAATAATCTGACTGAATCATTTATTTTTCCGAATTGATGCAAATGGGCATATCATTGTAATGTTTACCGCTAATAGGAATAGTGCGCAATGCGGACTAAATGTCAGGGATAAGATAGAGGTAATAATAACCAGTTTTCATATTAATCAGATGGAAAACAAAGGTTATTATAGATTTTATATGTCGACATGTTCATTAATGACTCGTGATGAAGGATATTCCGTATTCTACAAAGCAGCCTATTTTATTGTAATTAATACAACATTAATTACCAGTGCTTGTTTTTTCGAACGAGATTTTGATACGGCTGTAATATTTAGTATGCTATATTCGGCATTTTTTTTGTCACTTTTTGAGTGCACAAAAATGTACCGACAAAAAAACAATTCTTTGAATCTTTTTAATTACAAAAGCCTGTTAATTAGTGCTACCTTGTCCATTTTCTTATGCGAGATAGTCAGAATTACATTAGAGTTGTCACAATCACAAGGTAACTGGAGGATATTGGGCGAGCATTTCATTTCGACATTCATAATCTGGTACCTCATATCATTTCCAACTATTTGTTATACATACTATTTTTTTTCAAAGTACACAGTCAAAAAACATATTAGAGTTGCAATTTTTGGCGTTACAGAATATGGATTGGAAACCGAAAAAGCATTGCTTAATGAATACTCTAATATACAACTTGAACTGTCTTTTTATGATGACAGAGATTTGTCACGTAGTGGTGAGTTGGCAAAAAAAATAAAAAGCCCGTTTAAAGGTTCTGCACAAACGTTGATTGAAGAAGCCAGACAAGGTAATCTTGATGAGATTTACATTGCATTACCAATGATAGCGTTACAACGTATTCGCTATTTTCTGTACATGATGTCAGATTCAACGGCAGATACTTATATTGTTCCAGACTTTGCTAATTATAGTAGTAATATTTCAGAATTGCGTAGAGTCCATAATGTACAAACTATAGGAATATTAAACTCGCCTTTCAAAGGGGTGGGCTCATTTATTAAACGTACAGAAGACATTATCATAGGCAGTGTCATCCTAGCCATGATATCCATATTAATGTTAATGATTGCGATTGGCATAAAGCTGACATCACATGGTCCTGTATTTTTTAAGCAAGATCGATACGGCCTTAGTGGCCAAAAAATTAAAGTCTGGAAATTTCGTACAATGAAGGTCATGGAAAACGACAATACTGTGTTACAAGCGACAAAGAACGATCCTCGAGTAACCTCATTTGGGTCTTTTTTACGCCGTACCTCTCTGGATGAATTACCACAATTTATTAATGTTATCCAGGGAAGTATGTCGATTGTAGGTCCCAGGCCCCATGCTGTTGCGCATAATGAGCAATACCGTAGACAAGTTGACAACTACATGATTCGCCATAAGGTTAAGCCAGGAATAACTGGACTTGCGCAAATCAGAGGTTTCCGTGGAGAGACTGATACGCTCTATAAAATGGAGAAGAGGATTCAATGTGATATTGAATATATCAAGAACTGGTCACTATGGCTGGATATAAAAATTATTTTTATAACTATTTTTAAAGGGTTTGTCGGTAAGAATGCGTACTGAAATTTTGGTCATTGCCGGGATCGTGATGTGTGAACCAGCGTGGGCTGATCTCACACCAAAATCACACATCGGCATTGCAGGGATAGATTTCCAGGCCAATGCTGCGACAAGTTCTGGTTATGTCAAAAATATCACCTATCAGCCGTATGCTCGCGATGCAAAAGACTCATTATTTAATAGTATAACCCCGACGTTGGTCATGTCTGGTGAGCGTTGTCAGGATAAATATCTGCTGATGTACTCCGGCGATTACCGTCATTACGATAAGCATCCAGCCGACAACTATAACGATCATTCCTTGCATTTTAATGGAGCCTGGCGATACGGGGGAAGACACGGATTAATGCTCAAACTGGAGGATTCTCTTGGGCATGAAGAGCGTGGACAGGGTATTACGGAAGGTTTTCTCCCTGAGCAATATAAACAATTCGGTGTTACATCACCTTTGAAAACTCATTTTCTAAATAGTGAATTGCGCTACAGTTTTGGGGCACCAAAAGGACGCGGCAAAGCTGAAGTAGCATTGCTGTATAAAAAACTACGCTTTGGCAATACGGGGAAGACCCGGAATGCTGATGTTGACTTTTATCACTATATCCGTGATCAGGAATGGTACGAAAGTAGCTTGGTTACAGAAATTATCGATCAGTACACATCAAGAACGCGTTTTCACTATACTTTTATGGTCAACCAACGTCGATATAATTATATCGATGAAAAAGACACAAATGAGTATTATTTGCATTATGGAGTAAAGTCGAAATTATCCGGTAAAACTACTGCCAATATGAATATTGGATGGTTGTATAAGAGTTTCAAAAATAGCGTTCAATCGCAGGATTTTAATGGAATAAGCTGGAATATCCAGGGAGAATGGAAATCGCTAAAAAAATCGACTATTGCATTGCATACTTCACAGTCTGTAAAAGATCCATCCGAAATTGGTGGGTATATCTTAGTTACCAAATATAGTGCATCATACCAATACCTTGGGTTGAATGACCAATTTTTAACCACCCTGGATTATTCTTTTTCCCGGGATGATTACAAAAACCAGGTCAAAAGGCGTCGTGATAAAAATGGTATGTTTTCAGTGTCCATGAGTTATGAATACACACCTTCAGTAAATTTTGATATTACGTATATCGTGAATACTCTGAATTCAAATAAAAAAGCGGATTCATTCTATATTAGTCCTAATAACGAGCGTGAAGTTATTAGGACGCTAGGTTATGACAATTCAATGATTATGCTTACAGCGAAGGTACAGATATAAGATGAGATTTATCAAATTGTGTGCTTTTTTATTTTTTAGTATTCTGTTGGTGGGATGTTCATCCTCCCCACTTATCTTAACAGACAAACCATTAGTTACCACAGAAGATTATCAACTTGATGCAGGAGATACGGTCAATATTATTGTATATGGTGAACCTGATATGACCATGAAATTTATTATAGATAAAAGCGGTGCCATTACTTTTCCTTATATCGGGCATCTCATATTAAAAGGAAAAACGCCAGAGGAAGTAGGACAGGAAATAGCCAAAAAATTATACGGTGAGTATTTGAAAAATCCAATGGTTACCGTAAGTATCGCAGAGTTTCGTAAATTCTACGTTTCTGGTGAGGTTGAAAAACCGAATGGGTATGTCTATGAGCCGGGTATGACCGTCGAAAAATCTGTTGCTTTAGCGGGAGGATTTACCGACCGTGCGGATCGTAAAGATATCAATATTCGGCTCTCCGGGACTAATGAGCTACGTGAAAATGTGGCACTGACTCATTCTGTTCGTCCCGGAGATGTAGTGATAATTGGCACGGGATTCTTCTGATGATGAAATTATCAATAATGGAAAATAGTAAGAAATGGGAAGAAACAGTCGACATTTCCAGATTCATCCAAGAAATCAAAAAAAACACTTGGAAAATTGCACTCTCTGGAATTATAGCAAGTGTAATTGCATATCCGTCAATCAGTATGATGTCACCAAAATATACCTCAACGGCCACAGTACTGCTTAAGGCCCAGGCGGATAATGTTTCACCATTCCCGCAAGTCGATGATTTTGATTCCACGCGGAGTGGCTACTACGAGACGCAATATGCACTTATGCAGTCGCGCATTGTCCTAGAGAAGGCAGTTCGCGATTTGAAACTCGATCAGAACCCTGATTTTATCGGCAAGAAAGGGAATAAAAAAGAGGGCTACAGAGGAAATAATGAGCAGCAAAGCCTTGAGATAGCTCTGAAAACGTTGCAGAAAAATCTGTCTGTCGCCGGTATTCGAACTACCAATCTGGTGACAGTTTCTTATGAATCGCCATCGCCACAGCTGTCTGCTGAAATTGCGAATGGTGTAGCGCAGGCGTTTATCGACTATACGCTTGACCAAAAGCGCCTTAAAACGGAAAAAGCCAGAGAGCTGAACCTACAAAAAATGGAGGAAGTCCAGAAAGAGATTGCGAAGCAGAAAACTGAAATTGATAACTTCCTTACGAAAGAGGGGCTATTAACCTTCCGCGGTATTGACGGCTTTGAAACTGAACAGCTTAGTATTGTGACCAATCGCCTGGCCGATGCTACCCAACGGCGTATTGCTGCAGAGTCATTGTATAAAGAAATCAGCACCGGAGAAGGTGCTTCACTGGATAACGTTATCTCTTTACCAATGATTTCTAATCATGCACAAATTCAGGATTTACGTATTGCTCTGATTCAGGCACAGCGATCGCTGTATGAGCTGCGGAAATTATATGGTGTGAAACATACAAAGATTCAGGAAGCCCAAGCCCAGGTAACAGCTATTCATGATCAGATGGGCATAGTCCTCAGTGAGCTGAAAAAAGGTCTTCATCAACAATATCTGGCCGCACAAGCAGACGAGAAAGCTTATCAGGAGCAACTTATCGAGCAGAAAGCAATTTTTCAGAAGCTGGCAGAAAAACGTAATCAGTATAACAGCCAAAAGCTGTCACTGGACAAACTGGAAGAACTTTATAAGTCCCTGTATCAGAGGACTCAGGAATTGTCGCTCTCCAGTATTAATGCCGACGCGATCCTTTACGATCCAGCAATACCGGCCGTAAAACCGTCTAAACCAAATAAAATGTTACTGTTGGTAATGGTGGTGATGCTGGCTGTAGTTTTCTGCCTTATATACGTTATAGTGAAAGTTGCGATGGACAATTCTGTCAAGACTCCGGATCAAATGAAAAAAAGACTGGGTGTGGCAGTATTCGGTGAAATCCGAAACATTACGGGGGTCAGGAATCGTGCACAGGCACGTGATTTAATCACTAACAATCCACAGAATGTCGATATTATTCACAGCATCCGTACACAAATTTTGCTAAATAGCCAGCCACAACAAACGCTGATCATCGCTTCTGCAGAAAAAGGAGAAGGACGATCTTTATTGGCCAGCCTGCTGGCAAGCTCTTTCAGTTTTGATCAGAAAACATTACTGATTGATCTGGATTTCTTAAACAATGATGGCCTTTCTGCAGAATATACAACAACAGTTGCAGCAGGGGCTGCAGAATTGTTGCGCGGTGAAGTGTCATTTGATTCTGTACGTACCGAATTAAGCGATACGCTGGATTTTTTACCATGCGGAAAAGCAAACGTTTCGTCTCTGCTTATGCTTTCGTCTGAGCGCTTAGCGCCTCTTATTCGGGACCTAAAAACCCGTTACCAGCGGATCATTATTGATGTTTCCGCAATAAATCAGAGCCAGGACATTCAGTTGATCAGACGAGTCGTTGATGGGGTGATTTTTGTTGCGAAAGCGGGGGGTGTTCCAGTAGACGTGTTACGTACAGCAATTGCGAAAATCGATTTCAATCAGGAGGGCATAACGGGAGCGGTACTTAATCTGATGGAGAAAAAAGGCTGGAGACAAAAAAGGGATTTCCTTCAATATCGCCACAAATGAATTAATAAATACCACAGGACGGTTATGAGTTTATTGAAGAACACATCTACAATCGCGGGAGCCTCAGTTATTTCACAGTTGATAGGCGCTTTCTCTGTCTGGCTGATCTCTCATAAATATAATTTAGCAGAGGTGGGGCTGTACGCGCTCAATTACAGCATCGCAGTGATTGGGGCGCAGATATGTACCTTCGCATCCCAGTTACTCATCCCCAAACAACCAGAAGAAGACCTAGCGCAAAACGTGATTTTTTGTCTTCTTCAAAGTGTGATAATGGCAATACCATACGCCTTACTGACGGCATGGCTATTCCATCAAAATGTACTATTTCTTTATTTGTTATCATTATCAAATGCATGGATACTGATATCAGAAAACCTGTTACTCCGGGTGGGAGATTTCTATTTTCTCATCTTACAACGTATTTCTGTATCAATCGTGGTGGTGCTGTCAATAATTCTTACAGATCATATTCATATATTTTACTGGTCATGGGCCTGTGGCATGATCTTGCTAACCATTGGTTGTATCGCACACTCCTTCGATTTACGTGTGGTCACATTGCAGCATCTTTCACCGATAAAAAATATCGCGTTTTTCAGGAAGCATTTTCACCATATCTCACGTGTTGGGAGTGCAGAAACCCTAGCAATGGCTAACAATAACCTTCCGATCATACTTATAAACTTTTGGTTTTCAGCATTAACTGCGGGCTATTTTTCGGTAGTGAGTCGTTTTTGTCTGGCACCAGTGACTATTGTCGGGAATGCCGTGCGTAATACTATTTTTTCAAAGTGGTCGGCTGACTTTAGAAATAACACCTTTAACTATCAAGAATACACGCAGGTCCGCTTGCTGCTAATAGCGGCGGGGGTGATATGTACCCTAGGTATTTTTATATTTTACCCCATTGTGATGGGCCTTGGATTCAGCAAAGACTGGATCAACTCCATTGATACTTCGCGTTATATGCTACCTTATCTATTCCCGGCACTGGCTGTGAGTCCCCTCACTGTGATTGAATTAATTTTTGGGTCACAGCGATATTTCCTACGCATTCAAATGGAGCAACTTGTAATTGTACTGCTCGCATTTGTGATTGTTCCCTGGCTTTATAACGATTATACCACCTCGGTGATCATTTTCTCGACACTGACGTTTATCCGTTATGTATTTATATACATATCCATGAATAAACGCGCAATGTTCCTGAGAAACAAATTGGTATCGTTATGAACTTAAATACAGGGTTATATCTCCAGATTTATACCTTTATTACTTTAATATTTTGCGGGATAGTACAATATTTTACTGGTATACAATCCGTATTCTGGGTGCCATTTTGTCTCGCTCTGTTGATGTTGTGCCTGTTAATCATGAAAACACGTGACAGCATATCAGAACTGAATGGACAAGAAATAATTATTCTTACACTTTATTGTTCTTTCCTGGCACTGAGCGGTATTTCAACGCTAATACAAGGGGGAGCTGTAGTGACTATAGTGGCATTCAAGAATGAAACTGGATTGTCACTCGTGATGATTTGCCTGCTGTTAGGCTTTTGTAATACTTCACAAATCTACCGTGTCACGCAGTGTTTATACTGGGTGTTTTATGCCCAGATTCCGGTCATGATTTATCAGGCCTTATTTGTCGTGCCCCTGCGAGTAGCCTTGTTTGGTGAAGATGAAAAATGGGATTCAGTCGTGGGCACCTTTGGTGGCGATCCGATGGGCGGTGGGAATACTGCAGCAATGGGTTTATTTTGCCTGTTAATTATGCTGCTTAAGCTATCAGAATATAAACATAAGTTGGCGACATTCAGGTCATTGACAATACATATCATCCTTGGTTTAGGACTATGTATTCTTGGCGAAGTAAAATTTGTCATCCTGCTATCCCCTCTGTTTCTGGCATGGGTATGGATTACGCCGTGCTACGTCAAAGATATCAGCAGAGTTAATATGAAAGCGCTCCTGGCAATCCTCCTGGGGATGGTATTACTGATAAATCTGGCTATCATGATTTTAGCATCATTTTATTCTAAAGCATTTGCTTCCGAATCTAATCAGAGTTTATTAAGTATCTTTTGGGGTTCGTTAAGCTATATTTTTGATCCTGATTACATTCTGGAAAATGGGGAACTTGGGCGCTTTACAACGATCTTTTTTTGGTTGAAAAATAATGATCTCTGGGGATTCACCGGTACGCTTCTGGGTTACGGGTTAAATGCAACAAACAGTGGTAGCACAGTATCTCCGGGTTTTTTAAATCTTGTTTATAATTTAATACTAGACTCAACATCCCTGAGTATGTTGCTGTGGGAAGTTGGCATCATAGGGACAGTGATGTTTATTTTCCTGTTTATCTATATTCTTAACGTAAGTCAGCCAAAACCACTGCTAGACCTTGAGTACTTAGACAAAACCGACTTACATCTGGTAAGTTTTGCACCTGCTTACAACGCTTTTTCTATCAGTTGCCTGATCAGTATACCTTACAGCCAGATAATCATGATCACACCGACGTTACAGTTTATCTTTTATTTATCTCTTGGATGCAGCCTGGTTATTCGTCGGGCTGTTCTTAACAGCATAGAGGAATTTTATGGGAAATAAGCCATTTATTTCTGTGAGTATTAAAACATTCAATGAATCTGATAGTATTGAGAAAACTATTGATAGTATCTATCAACAGATTATGGGGTATCCTCATAAGATTATTATTGCCGACAGCCTGTCAACAGACAATACCCAACAATTGGCAAGTAACAAGGGAGTAATGGTAGTATCACTTATTGATCCCGACGATCGTTGTTGCGGTGTTGGGCATCAGTTGGGTTATCTGTTCAGCGAAGGTGATTACATTCTGCTGATGGACGGTGATATGGAACTGGAGTCTGGATTTATCGATCTCGCAGTCGCCTTTCTTGAAGCAAACCCGAACTATGCTGGTGTGGCAGGTACGGTGGAAATGGATGATGCCGTCAACTATGAGTTCCAATCGCGTAAACAGCGACTGAATACAATTTATCCTCTGGGAGATTGTGATCACTTAAGTGGTGGTGGGTTATACCGTCGTTCCGCCATTGAAGAGATTGGCTATTTAACGAACCGTAACCTGCATTCTTATGAAGAAGCAGAACTGGGACTTCGTTTACGTGAAAAGAAATATAAGCTGCATCGCCTGGATATCCCTTATTTTTTTCATACATCATATACATTACCGACATTTAAAATGCTACGCTATCGCTGGCAGAACGGTTATTACATGGGAGCTGGAGAGTTATTACGCAGTGCATGGGGAAAGAAATATTTTTGGGATACCTTGAAAATTGCAAAAAATGAAGTTATTTTTTTATCATATGTAGTACTATTATTAATTTTAGCAAGTACATTAAAATTGGGAGTTTTCATTGCCGCGTTGCTACCATTAGTTATATTTATTGTGCTTAAAATCATTAAGAATCGTTCATTAGCAAATGGACTTTACAGTGTAATAAATATTACTGCACGCTCTGCAGGATTATTAAAAGGGTTATTACAACCAGTACGCAACCCTGTAGTTCCACCAAGGAATAAAATTATTCATCGTTAATGGAGATAACGAAATGAAAGTATTATTGGTTAATAAATTTTTCTTTATAAAGGGAGGTGCAGAAACCGTTTTTTTTCAGGAAAGGAATAAGTTGAAAGCCGCAGGAATTGATGTGGTAGAGTTCTCCATGTCACACGAAGATAATTATCCGTCGGAGTATGCCGGTGCATTCGTTAGTAACGTGGATTATCATAAAGATAACACCATTTCAAAAAAAATAAAAACGGCGATAAATTTTATTCATAATGCAGAAGCCTGCCGAAAATTACGCGAGTTATTGCAGAATGAGCGCCCAGATATTGTACATTTTCATAATATCTATCACCAGCTGACGCCTGCGCTTATTAAAGTAGCTCATGATTTTGGTTGTAAAACCGTACTGACTGCCCATGACTATAAAATCGTCTGTCCGTCTTACTCCATGCTGAGGGACGGCAAGGTATGTGATGCATGTCTGACCGGAACAGTAGTTAACGCCTTTCTTTACCGCTGTAAGACTGGTTCCGCCGCGAAAAGTTTACTGCTTTCACTGGAAGCAGTCTGGCAACTGATTGCAAAAAATTACCACATGCTGGATGTGATTATTTCCCCTAGTGAATTTCTGAAAGAGATATTAAAACGTAAGCTGCCAAATTCGCGAATTGAAGTTATCGTCAACGGCGTCGATGACAGCTTCCCTTTGTGCGAATCCACCGATAAAGGCTATCTACTATACGTTGGCCGACTCAGCCATGAAAAAGGGGTCACCACCCTTCCTTTGGCACACCAGAAAATGCGCAACCGCACACCATTGAAGGTGGTTGGTACAGGTCCTCTCTACAACGAACTGATAGCCAACTATCCCGATATCGAGTTTTTAGGTTATGTGCAGCAAGGAGAAGCACTTAATACGCTGATTAAAGAGGCTCGCGCGGTGATCCTTCCTTCCGAATGTTACGAGAACTGCTCTGTGTCGGTACTGGAGGCAATGTCCTTTGCTAAACCGGTCATTGGTTCGCGGATTGGTGGGATTCCTGAACAAATCCGTGACGGCATCGACGGCATTCTGTTTGAACCCGGGAATGTGCAGGAGCTGGCGGATGCAATGGATAACCTGATTGACGCTCCTGAGAAAGCCCGTGCCATGGGACTAAATGGCCGTGAACGGCTGAAGGGAAAATATACGCTTCATCAACATATGGAAAAGTTATTAGCTTTGTATAAGGAAATATTGGGCTGATCCTGACATGTCACAAAAAATCACAGTATTAGGCACGCGTGGAATTCCGGATGTCCCCGGAGGTGTGGAGACGCATTGCCAAAATCTTTACCCAGCTATTAAGAAGCAGTTTGATATGGATATCTGTGTTATTGCCCGATCTCCTTATGTCAGATATAAACACACCTATTATAAACACGTTGAAACCTACACCCTGTGGGCACCGAAGATGCAATCGCTGGAAGCGATCGTGCATTCCTTTTTAGCAGCGTGTAGAACCTGTTTTGACGGCTCTGATATCGTGCATGTTCACGCTATCGGGCCCGGGATACTGGTTCCACTGCTGCGTGTACTGGGTAAGAAAGTTGTGTTTACCCATCACGGCCCTGATTACGATCGCCAGAAATGGGGAAGACTGGCTAAAATGGTGTTGCGGCTGGGCGAGAAAATGGCTGTTAAGTATGCCAATGAGGTCATTGTTATTTCTGAAGTGATTAATAAGTTGATCCGTAAAAAATATCATCGTAATGACGCGCATCTGATCTACAACGGTGTTAATTCATCCACACCGCTACAAAAGGAAACCCTGAACGCTGTTCTGGAACGCTATGCGTTGCAGCCGCACAATTATCTGATTGTCGTAGGCCGACTGGTGGAAGAAAAAGGGATACATGATGCTATTGCCGCCTACCGCAGGCTGGGAGCTGAGATGCCGCTGGTTCTGGTAGGCGATGCCGATCATCCAACAGAATATAGCCTGCGTCTGAAAAAAATGGCAGCAGAAACGGCAAATGTCATCATGACAGGATGTCTTAAAGGAGATGAATTACAGGCCATCTTTTCGCAGGCCCGACTGTTTATAATGCCTTCCTACCATGAAGGGTTACCGATAGCCCTGCTTGAAGCAATGTCCTATTCGCTGCCTGCGGTGGTGAGTGATATACCGGCTAATCTGGAAGTTCAATTGCCGTCGGAATTTTATTTTGAGGTAGGTAATGTCGATGCACTGACGCAAAAAATAGCAACGTTGATGTCCGCTGAACGGATGGACTACAGCTCCTGGCTGAAGCATTACGACTGGCAGATGATCGCGAGGAAAACAGTCAGCGTCTACTATTCTATTGATAAAAAGCAGGTTAATTTTGATTAGTTCTGAAAAACGTCCCGCTGCCATTGAGCGGTTTTATGATGCGCTCAGTAAACAGACCGCGGAGCAATTAACTGCTGAACAGAAAACTGAGGTTGAAAAGGCAATCATTGCAATTACCCTTGCCTCAAGGCATAAAGCGGATCTTCGTTGGAGCCTTCCGTTTTTTGGCAAGCGTTTTTATTTGGTGTTTCTGATAAGCAGGGATATGTGTAAGCGGGCCCGGCATGAGTCTACGCTGTTTGATCTGCTGGTGGCTTTTTTGCTATTGTCTGGTTTTTTGTTTCTTATGCTTTGTGTTCTGCTGACGCTGTATATGATCAAATCCGCTTTAGGCATTGATGTGTTCCATAACTTTCATGTCGGTATCTGGGACTGGTGGAGAAGTATTAAACACTTGTAGTAAACATCTTTAAAAATATGGGTAAATAGATCATCCATTGATTGCTGCAACATTCTGCATAATCACCCCGCTATCCTCGATAGCGGGACTAACGACTGTGAAGCTAACACCGTTGACTGGACTTTTGACTAATCCAGGCATCGATGCGGTCAGTTTTCGCCAGGGCTACGGTGAAAAGCTGGGAGGCGCAGAATACTCAATACTGGTATTGGGTACGAACATTTTTACTAGTGCGAGCTGGAACCGCAAGAAGGGAAATATAATTTTGAGCTGGTCGATCATGCATTTGAGTATACGGCATTACATCAGCCGACTATGAATGTAGGTCTACATTTTATAACACTGGCCGAGTCGGATGACGGTTCCGTATTCCTGACTAGCTGATTAAAAAAGGTATCAAAGGTATATGGATATCCGACAAAAAGCCTCCATCCCGGACTTAGATAATCCGCTTTTTATTACTTATAGCCAGCTACTGCTAAAGGAGTTTGATCAACGCTATGATGGTAATGATAATCTGGCATTTTTTGGTATAGGTATGGTAGGAGCCAGAGTAGAGGTCGTTACTGGGAATATACAGCGCAGCAGCACTCGAGCAATTCATCAACATGCATTTTGAACGTTCCCTAATAAAAATCATGTTGATAAGCAGTGGTAATAGTCTGGTAACCACTGTGCATCGAGGGACGGATGGAGCGCGGACTGCTAGGGAGGCTTACACGTGTTTCCGCCAATATGGAATAATATGACCGATGATTACCCGCATCGGTAGGATAGCGCAGGCAGCTTACCCGGAGTTCAATGATCCCTAGAAACGGACACCAGTAAATCTGGAAATATGCGGTTATAAGGCGTAGTGGAAAAACGATCAGAACTACTACACACGCACAAAAGTGCAAAAAAACTTTGACTGGGCATTAGCGCAGCAGGCCAGCACACTTAATCTTAAATTACAGGCTATTTTTCACGAATACTGCCCAATTGTTGACAATGCGCTGATCAAAATTGGCTACCACTTTCATCTGATGTCATTAAGCCATAAGCCTGTATGGCGATCAGGTAATGCCCTGATACTCAATAGTTAGTGGGTAAACGAGGGCACTGCGCCGATTTATTTGTCTTATACGTTGTAATTTCACCTTGTAGACGTTTCCGAGAAACCTGTTGCCAGTGGGAATACTACGAAATATATTCGACACAGTTTACCGGGCGGGTATACGGTGGAATATCCACTGGTGATGCACGAACACTGTCGCAGATCGTTACTTTATTGAGGTAGCGATTATCGATAACTCAGGGCCCCCTAGCTTCGCTTTACGAATGAGGAGCAAAAAGCAGTGGCTGGCACCAGATTTCAACAGTTGCTGTTTTGTAACTAATGTCATGATGGGCGATACATGCCCATCATGAAGAGTATAGTAAAAGAAGCTCAGATTCTGCGATACCCGTTTGGATTACTCTTCTGCCAGTTCCAAGTATCACGCATCATTTCATCAATGGTGTGGATTGCCTGCCAGCCCAACTCCTTGTGCGCAAGGGATGAGTCTGACCAGCATTCAGCTATATCTCCCTCCCTTCTGTCGGTAAAGCGGTAATTAATTTTTTTCTGCGAAGCTTTTTCGAAGGCATTCACAAGGTCGAGTACGGAATAGCCGATACCAGTTCCAAGATTAAATACCTTATATGGATTACCTTTATTTTTATTATCCAGTGCCGCCAGATGACCATAAGCGAGATCCATCACATGAATGTAGTCACGAACCCCCGTACCGTCAGGAGTAAGATAGTCATTACCATATATGGACAGTGTTTCCAGCTTTCCAATCGCCACCTGAGAAATATAGGGAACCAAGTTGTTTGGGATACCGTTGGGATCTTCACCAATACATCCTGACGAATGCGCTCCGATTGGGTTAAAGTAGCGCAAGCATGTAATACGAAATTCCGGTTGGGCACGTGAAAAGTCTGACAGAATCCGTTCAATCATATATTTCGATGTACCATATGGATTTGTAGTCTCCCCCGTACGGGATTGTTCGTTCAGAGGAACATGCTCTGGGTTGCCATATACTGTGGCAGAAGAGCTAAAAATAAAGCTGTTTACACCGGCTGAATACATCTCGTCAAGCAAAACAAGCGTGCCTGTGAGGTTATTTTGATAATAAGCAAGTGGATCTTTTATCGATTCAGACACAGATTTCAGCCCGGCAAAATGGATAACATCAGAAATATTATGCCTGGAAAAAATAATCTTCAGTATGTTTCTGTCCAGTACGTCACCCTTATAAAAAAAAGGCATCTTCCCGGTTAATTCTGTAACTCTTTCCAGTGAGGTCCTAGAAGCGTTAGAAAGGTTATCAAGAACAACAACATTATCATTCCTTTCCAGAAGAGCCAATACTGTATGTGACCCGATATAACCTGCACCACCAGTGACAAGAATAGTCATGATACTCTCTCATATAAAAGAATAAAGTTTATCTATGGTAATATTTTATCAATTCATTAATATTGTAACATCAACCGACGAGCTCTGTATTTAACCAAGCATCTGTACATTATCTTTTTAAAGAGTGACAGCGGATTAAATATATTTTTCTTCGTATCAAAAACAATATAATTTTCAGTAAAATTAAACGTATGAATACCATCGCTTTTATTGACTGATGGATGTATATTATCTACCAATATTTCTTTAAAGGTGGTCATATCTAACTTAATTAACTCTTTAATGAAAACTGATTTTCCATAAGTATCAGGCGTGCATTCTTGTGTAAGAATATATAACTTATCATTGATAATATAAGGACTACCTGCACCACGATGATGATGGTTACAGACATCCAGCACCGGTGATATTTTCTGCCATTCCCCCATAATATCAGTTGCGGTATGAATAACTAGCTCATTTTCCAGCGAAGTTGATACCAAATAATAGAGTTCATCAACTGAAAGTAATACGTTATCAGTCAAAGCAATATCAGAAAGTAATACCTTAGCTTGTTTCCAGTATATCGGAAAACAGATCGACTGAAATAATATCACCTCTTTTCTTTCTGATGATTCCGGTATCATAAACAAATTCCCATTTATAGTGAGCAAAAACGGGAATGACAAGTGGCAGTTTAAATTATCAAAACCTTCCAGCTTTATATCATTCAGTTCATTAAGATCTGTATCTAAAATACGGCATCTGAGAACCCCCTTTGAGGAACGAAAATTAAATGCCTCGTAGAAAATGTATAGCCTATTATCTTTTTCGAAAATGAATGGGTCCGCCTGGAATGTAAATTTCTTTTTTAACTTTTTTGTTCCTTTTCTACTAAGCACATCCAGTGTATTACCTGGAAAAACATGAAGTTTATCATTCTTGGTTACATGAATATCCCATGATTCATGGAAGAATAATGTTTTGATTATTCCTTTATTTTTCATCCAGCATCCTTAACTGACTGTCAATTAATCTTTTTAATAAGATGATTACATGTTTTATTATGAACAAATTATGTATTTAAGTAAATTAGAAATTTATTTAAATGTAATGTAGGAAACACCGATGTTTTGACGCAATCCATCCGTCCATCGCTGCCACAAACTTACTGTTTTTATTATAATTGATATGCCTCAATAACTGTTACGACAACGCTCCGATGGAAAGCTTCTGGGGAACGCTGAAAAATGAGAGCCTGAGCCACTATCGTTTTAAGAGCCGGGATGAGGCCATCTCAGTAATACGGGAATACATTGAGATTTTCTACAATCGTCAGCGTCGTCACTCTCGTCTGGGGAATATCTCCCCGGCAGCCTTCAGGGAAAAATATCATCAGATGGCTACTTAAAAAAAGAACAAATGGTAGTGTCCGCTATTGCCAGTACACCTCACATTCTTTCAGCCGTGGCTAAATAAAAATTATCATTTTTCTCCATATAACGTCTGAGATCACCATCAGTGATGATACCAACTAACATTCCTTTTTTATCCTGAACTATTACCATTCCTTGACAACCAGAACTCATTTTATGAATAACATCTTTAAAAGACGCATCCAGTGGAACACTAGGAACATCACGGTTCATGACATCCACAACCCGAGTTAACAAACACCGGCCTAAAGCCCCTCCTGGATGGTAGCGAGCAAAATCTTGAGGCATAAACTTTCGGTAATGAAGCGCTGCGATTGCTAATGCGTCTCCAATAGCCATAGTCAAAGTCGTTGATGTTGTCGGTGCAAGGTTATTTGGGCAAGTCTCATCGACAACGGGCTATGTGATATCTGAGCGAAATTAGTGGATGTTGCTGAACGA
>OBWF01000526.1_pt1 | contig 16956 bp, 19 predicted proteins | sample 1495211 | NCBI WGS metagenome assembly OBWF01 (sample SAMEA2580051, study PRJEB22360) | human gut metagenome | reverse complement strand
GATTGGACACCGTCAGCGACGGTCTGGCACTGCTGCCCTTCCCGTTCATCTCAAAGCCGCTGCCCTCAATCGGGTACGCCTCATACTTCCGCCCCTGCCAGGTCACCGGCTCCCCTTTTTCATTCAGCTCATTGCAGAAAAAATACCGCTCACCGCCCTGCACCGTCAGGTCGATTTCCCAGAGCACCACCCGCGGTGACTGCTCTGATTTCACCGACTCATTCAGACTTTCTTCATGAATATCCTGCATCAGTTCACCACCTGCTTAAACTCGGCACTGAATTCAACCCGCAGCATCCCGACCCGCGCAGACCACCCGGCGCAGGTCACCTTTATCTGCCGGTATGCATAGGGTGGCTTCCACAAAAATGCCTTCCAGCCCCCGTGCTCTGCCAGGAATGCTTCCAGATGCCGGGCCTCCTCCCGGGTCACGGAAAGCATCACCCGGTATGTTTTCAGGTCAGCATTCAGCCCTGCCGCCATACGCTGCGAATAGCCGTCACCAAAACGCACTTCACGCACCGACGGCTGCGAGTTCACCTCCATATCCGGCTTCACTTTCCAGCGAAAGGTTTTCATCGCCTGCCTCCGGAAAAGACGCCGCCATCACGCATCTGCGCCTGAATCTCATCCTGCGCCCCCTTGCGGGCCATGTCATACACCGCTTTCATCAGCTGCGGCCCTGCCTGCCCGTTGGGGCCGTCGTTCTGAATCACCACGTGATTGTTCTGATTAAAATTAATGCCTTCCGTCCGCCGCATCTGCGCCGGACTTCCGGCACCGCCAACATAACCACCTTCCGCATAGCCACGCATCAGGCGGTACAGGTTGCCGACACCAATCCGGCTGGTTGCCTCCTTCGTGAAGACAAACTCCCCGCGGTGAACAATCCCCGCAGGTTCATATTTGCCCCCCGTCCCCGTAAATCCCCCGGTCGCGAAATGGAAGTTCGCCGCCGCAGCCTGAATGGCCGTCCCCGTGGAGGCAGACGCCCCACCACCGAAAGCACCCCCCATGGCGCTGCCGATACTCCCGACAATCCCCACCATGGCCTGCTTCAGAAAAATCTCTGTCAGCATGGAGAGCACCGAACGGGTGAAACCTCGCCAGTCCTGCTCACTGCCGGTCAGCATTGCCGCCATATTCTGTGCAATACCGTCAAAGGTCTGCGTGGCTGCACTCCTGACCTGCGAAAAACTGTCCGTCGCACTTTCCGCCCACTCGCCCCAGCCGGACTTCAGCCCGGCCATCCAGCTTCCACGAAGCTGCTCCTCCGCAGACCAGGTGTTCTTCAGTGCAGATGTGGCCTTCGCCAGCGCATCCGGATTATCACCATACACGTCACGAAGACGCTGCGATTCCGACTCCCGCTGTGCCTGACGGTCCGTCAGCCCCCGGGCTTTTGCGCTGATTGCAGCCTGCTTCGCACTCTGCTGCTGTTCAAACCGCGCAGCCTGATTTGCCAGCTCATTCAGCCGTTTCTGGTGCTCCACCTTGTCGCCCAGCTCAGCCAGCTGGCGTTTGTACTCAAGCGTCTCTTGCTCATGGGCCAGCAGGGATTTTTCCTGCTCAGATAACTGGCGTTTCGTGGCGGCCTCTTTCAGGACCGCATACTGATTTTCCGCTTTCCATAAATCACGGCGCTGCTGGCTGATTTTCTCATTCGCACCGCTGTGCTTCTCCAGCGTCCTGAGCTCGGTTTCAAGCGCCAGCAGGGCTGCATGTGCCCGGTCTTCCTGGCGCTCACCGGCAGACACCTTCACACCGGACGGCTTTTTCTGCGTCGACTCATAATCCTTTTTTGCCGACGCCATCAGCGTGTTGTAATCCGCCTGCAGGATTTTCCCGTCTTTCAGGGCCTGATTCAGCTCCTTCTGGCGGGCGGTATATTTATCCAGCGGCGACAGCATCCGTTCATACGCCTTCTGTGCCTCTCCGGTATACTTCAGCTGTGACGCGTCACGCTCAGCCTTATCCCTTGCCGCCAGTTCACCGGCTTTTTCCATATCCGACTGCAGCGTTGCCGCTGCCAGACTCAGACGGGCATTTTCACGGTCATCCCATGCCCCCTGAAGGTTGGCACGGAAAGAGGAGGTCTTTCCCCGGCGCTGGCTCCGGCTCTGGTACCACTGCCATTTTTTATCCGCCTCATCGAATGCCTTCTGCGCACTGGCAAGCATATCCGCTGAGGATTCCGGACGACCAATATCCAGAATGGCATCCCACATCGATTTGAACGCCTTCCCTGTTTTATCCGCCCAGGTTTCCAGCGTCCCCATGTTTTCTTTCAGGCGACGGGTCTGCTCATCAAAGCCTTTCGTGGCGATATCGTTCGCCGCCTGCAATGCCCCGGCTTCATCTCCGGAACGCTGCAACTGAGCAACATACGCAATCTGCTCCGCCGTCACGTTACGGAACTGGCGTGCCATCGCCATCAGTCCCGACGTCGGGTCTGTGGTCAGCTTCCCGAAGGCTTCAGCGACCTTGTCCACTTCCACACCGGATGCAGAAGCAAAACGCGCGACACTCTGGTTGATGGCATCAAACTGTTCACCACCACGCACACCGGCATTCACCAGGGCTGCCAGTGAATCACTCGCCTGGTTAAACGTCAGCCCCGCTGCCTGTCCGGCTCTGGAGAGCGTCAGCATGCGATCGGCAGTCAGTCCGGACTGATTGCCGGAAAGGACCAGCGTTTTATTAAATTCTGAAAGCGTGGCGTCTCCCCGGTACCAGGCATACGCCAACGCACCTGTCGCCACCGCCAGCGAGGTGACCCCGAACATCGGCAGGGTGATCGCTCCGGCAAGCCCCCTGAACATGGGGATCATCCCGCCGAAGGAGTCCTTCACCTGACCGCCCTGTTGCAGCAGGATCAGCCAGGGATTCTGACCACCGGCAAGCTGCGTGGCCACGTCGGTGAACTGCATGGGTAGCGTACGCATGGCCTGTTTATACTGCCCGACGGAAATCCCGGCTTTTTGTGCAGCCAGCGCCTGGCGGCTCAGCCCCTGCTCAACAGCACTGGCGGTTTTTCTGGCGTCAGTCTCCAGCCCTGAAAAATGACGCCTTACCCGGCTCATCTGCTCATCGAAACGGACCGCATCCAGACTCAGGTCAATAACAAGATCACCAACCGGCTGGGACATATCTCACACCTCCGGAAATCCCCGCTGAAGCCATCATTAATGCAACATCATCTTCGCTGACATCCACCACATCCGCAGAAGGTGAAATATCATCCCCTCCCACCCCACAGAACCGGACGCCTCCGGCAAGTCCTGCCGCTTTCTGCATCAGCATGTCTTCCTCATCCGGCATCTCCGTCTGCTCTTCCTCTCTCCGGGGAGCCAGCAGACTGAAATCCGAGGGATGCATATCCGGATCGCAAAAAAACAGGCTGAGTACGGCGTATGTCAGCCCGGAAAAATGCATATCCAGTTGGGTATCGTGAAAATAATGCGTGCGGTAAAAACGTCGCCAGTCGGCATATTCGGTGGATGTCATCCCGGCAAGCATGGCGCGCCAGTCAGGCCTCCCCATCTCACGCGCCAGTCTGAGGGCAAAATTCAGCTCGCCGTCGAAGACTTTCCCGCAGAAAAATCATCATCAGTCAGCGCGCTATTTTTCGCCACTTCGGTAATATCAGTATCCGCATGAACAGGCCCGCTCATCCCGGACAGACGCAACACCACATCTTCCGCCCGGGCAATGGCATCAGCAGGCCAGGTGGTCAGGACTTCCTGCTCAATCTGCATCACGGCCTCATTCATTGACGGTGACCCCGTTTTCTGCGGATGGTTATGCCACAGGGACATCGCCACCAGAAACGCGCCGGTTCTGACGAGATCTTCCACGCTTACCTGCAGGTTGCCGCTGGCTTCCGCCTCTTCTGTCCGCCGTTTCAGGAGGGCAAGATGCTCAATACGCTGCAGCGCAGACAGCTCAGAAAGCGTGACAGACACACCGTTATATTCAAATTGTTCTGTTTTCAGAAACATGTATGACCTCCGTTTACCCTGCAGCGCCCGCTTCAGTAACGGTGACTTCAGCTACCGTGGCAAACTGACCATTACCGGAAATCACGGGGATACTCACTTTTCCAGCCTTAACCCCCGTCACAGTGATCACCATATCTTTCACAGCAATGGTTCCCGTTGACGGATCGGCGGAAACCGCTCTGAACGTCTTGTCGGTTGCACTTTCCGGCTCAAAAGAAACAGTCAGGGTGGTTGTTTTTCCTTTTTCCACGGTACCGGATGTCGGTGTCACCTTAATTGCAGTGGCTGGCGTAATTTCGCTGCGTTCTTCCGCCACGGAAGGTTTGCCCACGTTGGTCACTTTCACTGTTCGGGTGATCACTTCTTTCGCCGTCACTGCCTTACCGATACTGCTGATCCAGCCACGAAACACATCCACCGTGCCATTCGGAAAACGGATTTTATAGGCCCGGACATCGCCGCTTTCAAACCAGCCTATAAGCCCTTTCTGACCTTCCTCTCCCGGTTTCCAGGCCAGTGTAAAACTGGTATCACCTGCAGATTTCTGTCCCTGCCCGGTCGCGCTCCAGTCCGCGTCTTCATCATCCAGGTAGTTATCATCGTAGGATTCTGCCGTCATCTCGCCCGGCGTCAGATCCTTCACCTTAGCCAGTCGCTGCCAGTCATCATCTGACAACGGGTTTGCATAAGCATCACCCTTGCCGGTGTAAACCCACAGAGTGGTACCGGCACCTTTTACCGGCTCCAGGGGATTTGGTGTTGGCATATCGTCCTCACATCTCGTATGTAATGGTATAAGTCAAATCTGCAGAGCTCCATAACGCCATATCGTCATCACGACGATAGTCATAGCCCTGCTGAACCATCGTGGTAATCATCCCTGCCAGTGCAGGGATCGCGGACATCGCCGGATAAATCCGGGACTCCATCCACGAATCCAGCTCTGAATCCGGCACCTGAGCAGGCAGGAAAACTTCAATATGCAGTGTGGCCCGCCAGGTATCAGCATCCAGCTCTTCACCGGTATACTCTGCATCCGTCAGATAAACCGCGACCACCGGAAAATCCGCCTCCTCAAAAACAGCGGGGCGACCATCAAACAGCGTCGCCCCGGTGTCATGCTTCTCCAGTGCATCCAGTACGGCTGCACGGATATCAGTATGTTTCATCGTTTTATCGCAATCCTCAGTTATTGTTTCAGCGCATATGCCAGTTCTTTGGGCAGGCGTTCACGACGGATACGGTCAACGTTTTCATCAAACGCCTGTTTCAGTGGGGCCGCCATCGGGATTTTCACCACATCAATGGGGTAACGTTTTTTCCCGGCCTCACGCTGCATGACATGCCAGCGACCATTTTTTAATCGCTGAATAAATGCCCGCTGATACCGATGCTGACCAGCTTTAAGTATGCTGTTCGGACGACGGCCCAGCATCCTGATCCCCAGCTTAATCACAGGGAGATCACCGCGGTTAACGATAATTCTGGCATTCGGATTTCTGACCGTCGCCCGTTTCAGTCTGGACCGTTCCTTTACCAGTTTCCGGCTCACCCTGGTTTCCCGGGCAACCTGTGACGAAGACTGATTAATCGCCGTTGTGGCCACGCGGTTAATGGCCATTGCTGAAGCCGCCGGAATGGCGTTTTTACGAACCCGGCTCAGATTATCAATCGCCTGATCAAGCCCTTTTATCGCCATAATTTCACCCTGCGTTTATCGTCGCCGGTTAACAGCGGGTGGTTGCCCACGGTTGAGCCAGAGATAACAGCTGCCCCCGTCATCCGGAGAAACACGATCCACCCAGAACATCTCGCCGTTAATGGTCAGCGTGTCACCGCGCCGCACGGCACGCACCGTATCCGTCCGCACAAATAATGACGGGCTGCTTCCTTCAATACGGACCCCGCCACCGGCAAAACCCAGCGACTCCGGATCGTCAAAAACCCCCTGAACTTCGCCGCCACGCTGTGCCCCCGAGGTGAACTGCGCACAGAGTCCCATCACTTCAACAATCGTGCTGTCCACCCCGGCGAGGGCTGCATCGAAGGCATTCTGAAAATCACGCATAAACGGCCATTCCACTCTTGACCATGTCTTTTGCCACTGAGGGGGGCATCAGAATTACTCTGCCAGCATCAACATGCTCAACAGGCTCACCTGTTTCATCGTCAACACCGCACAGGTAAAAACACTTCAGAAGCCTGATACGTTCCAGAATACCGAAAGCATCCTCACCGGTGTTCCTGTATGCCTGCTCATAAACGGTATCATCAACATCTGCGATTTCATTTTCCGATGCGCAAACCTCCTCTTCCCACTCTGCCACACGCTGTGCGATATCCGCTGCACTCCCCGACATATCCGCCTCGCGCCCCAGCAGGCCAGCCAGTTCACGAAGACGTTTCTGATTTTCTTCTTTTGTTGCCATATCCAGCCCCCTGTGAAAAAAGACACGGGGGCATTTCGCCCCCGCTCACGGATTATTTCACCTGTACCACCACAAACTCATCCGGATCCGGCAGCACCATCAGCGGTGCGGACTGCGTCATGGTGAATTCACGGGCCGGATCGCCCACGGTCATCCAGTGTTTCGGATAACGGGAAGAGGCCACCACACCTTCGGACAACGCCTGCGCATCCTGAATGGCACCATAGCAACGGATGCCCTCAGCAGCCGTATTTCCCAGGACCAGTGTGCCCTCCGGCAGATAACGTTTTTCGGTACCGTCCTCTGCCACATAAGATGTTTTCGCCACCACAATGGCCAGATCACCGTAATACCCCTTGAAAGACACCACCGACCCCAGGTCTTTCACTGCCGTTTCGAGTTGTGAATTTGAGCCGCGACGGGTATCCAGTTTTTCGCGGAACAGCTTAAAGCCATTCAGCAGACGCCAGACGGTACCGTCCATGATGGCAATATTCACAAGACCGCTGGCCTGATCACAGAAAAGGTCGATATCATATGTCGGGTCGAACGTGTCACGGTCCTGTTTTGACCACTCCTTACCGCTACCCTGTATGATGTTATTCTTCGTCGATCTGCCAAAATCAACCTCAATTTTCTCGAACTGCTCCCCTTCCATGGTGTATTTGCCATACAGAACGGCATTCACCGCCTGCATTTCTTCCACCTGGACAATGGCGTGCTCTTCCTGTTTGAGGTTATCGGTGATGATACGCAGACGACGGTAGGCCGGGTCGTTCAGCTGCGCCGGATCTTCACCGGGAAGGCGCTCCACCGCCTGCTGGTAATTAAATTCGTGTTTCGGCTTGACGTAGCCCGGACGCAACACGCGGGTTTCACCACCACGATGACGCAGCACTTTTCCTTCAACAACCGGGGAGACATAGGCTGCCACCGGCGTTTTTCCGGTAATTTTATCCAGCATCACCTCTTCGGTGTGGAAATTCACCGTACGGCGGAAAAACAGCTCCAGAAACAGCGCACGAAATTTCACTTTTTGTTCGGTATAACCGAGTAACTGGCGGGTCGTAAACAATCCCATAAATCAGTTCCTTTCATTCAGAAATCAGTCAGGCCAACGCGGTGGCCTGATAACGTGTTATGGCAGCGCCGCGTGACTCAGGGCTGTGCCGACAAAGGCGTTGGCCTTTTTGTGTTCATCCACACTTTCAGGCCAGCGGACTGCCTCCGTCGCAAAGGTCCCCGACTTGTAATACGTCAGCACCGTCTCTGTGCCTTCAAGCGGCAGTACCAGTATGCCAACCGCACTACCGGCTTTCTGTCCGTCCCAGACCACCAGTTTCCCGCTGGCTTCATCCAGCATCAGGGGCGTCAGTGCCGGTGTTGCCTGAGAAATCCCGCTGCTGCCTGTGGCGGTATGAGCCGGATCATTACCGGCAAAAATACGTACTTCTGCACGTTGTTCAGTGATGGTTTTCGTTACCATATTGTAAAAACCTCATATTGATGGTCAGCACTGGCTTCATGGCATGGCCATGAGCATTTTCACGTCCGCATCACCGTCTGCCGACGTCTGTGACACGCCACCCTGTACCGCTGCCGGTGAATGGTTCGCCATGAAATGTTCAAACAGGGCGGTTGTTGATGCAGAAACCGGTTCTGCCTTACCTGATCCCGCAGCCAGCACAGTCCGGGCGCTCTCCACTGTCATTCCCGGGCAGGCAGCCAGCTGTTCAGCCTGCGCCTCAGCCCCTTTTGCCTCATCCAGGGCCATAATCTGATCACGGAGTGAGGGCCCGGCATCCGCCTGCGGTGAAGCAGCCAGGATCGGGCGGGCTTTTTCCACCGTCATCTCCGGCATCGCCGCCAGCGTTGCCGCCAGTTGTTCACGACCGTTCGCTTCTTCACACGCCATAATGCGATCGGCTTCACTCTGCGTGGATGCCACCGGCTGCTGCGGTGCCGCCGCGGCCAGAATCGCCCGGGCCTGTTCAACGCTCATGCCCTGTTGTCCTGCCAGCATCGTGGCAAGCTGTTCACGTCCTTTCGCTTCCTGGCATGTCAGGATCCCCATCACTCGCTGGTTCTCCTGCGCGGCGGCTTCCGTTGCAGTTAATTGCGGCATAGTGCCTCCTCTGACATTACTGTTCAGCGCCGTGGCCATCACACTGATGGCATCCGACGCATTGATTAATTCATCCGCCAGCCCGGCCTCAATGCCGGACTGACCTTCAAAAACAGCGGCCTCTGTTCCCGTGACTGCATCAACAGACAGACCGGTAAACATCGCCACTTTTTCGGCAAACATCCGGCGCGCCGCATCAATCCGCTGCTGCATGTCCTTGCGAACCTCTGCCGGCAACGCTTCAAACTGATTGCCATCCACCTTGTGCGCCCCTGAGTAAATCAGCGTGATATCCACACCGGCCTGCGCCAGATGACCGGCATAGCTGACATGGCTCATCATCACGCCAATGGAACCGATACGGGATGTCTGGGTAACCAGCCGTCGGGAGCAGGCCGACGCCAGCAGCATGGCTGCAGAACAGGCCGTGTCATTGCACAGTGCCCAGACCGGCTTCTGCTGACGGAGGCGGTAAATCATGTCAGCGCAGTCAAACGCGCCGGCGGCCTGCCCGCCCGGACTGTCAATGTCCAGCAGTACGCCCCGCACCTGGCTATCCGCCATTGCCTGCTGAAGACAGGCGACAATACCGTCATAGCCTGTCATTCCGGAAAATGGCCGCATACCACCCAGCCGGTGCACCAGCGTGCCGGTCACCGGCAGTACAGCAATACCGTTCACCACCCTGTAAACACGGGCCGGTCGTTTACCTCCGGCCATGTACTCGTCCGTTTCAGCCAGCATTCCGGGAGCATCAAACTGTACCTGCTGTTGTGGTACCGAAAGACTTGCTGCCCCCATCTCACGCCCGAGCGCGCAAAAGAAAACCCGCGCATAGGCGGGCTCCAGAAGCAGCGGTTCATTGAATGCTGCTGCAATAATGTGTGAAAGATTACGTCTCACGTGGTGTTGTCTCCTCTTCCGGCCTGCGACTCTCCGCTATCTGCTGCTGATACGCCTGCGCTATCCACACCGGGCGTGAGAGTCCGGCTTTTTCCCGCTCTGCAGATTCCCTGACCTGCTGGCGGAAAATGTCCTGATAATCCTCGCCCATCAGCGCCAGCTCTTTCTCATACGTGCTCAGTCCGGAATCAATACGCATCACTGATTCCTGAACCTCCTTGAGCCCGTCAATGGCCATTCTTCCGGCACCAATCCACTCTGCCCGTGACCAGGCTGATCGCGCCTGATAAAAATCAAAACGCGCCCGTGGCGGACGAATAATCCCCCGAAGAAGTGCCTCTTCCAGCCAGCAGGAAAACATCTGCGTGGCCAGCCGGGCCGCAATAAATTTTCGCCGCCCCATAAAATAGCGCCACGACTCATTGGCGGAGGCGCGGGCACTTGAGTAACTGACCTTCGAGTAATCACGGGACAACTGTTCGTAGGAAACGCCAAGACCGGCGGCGATATACCGCAGCAGCGCCTGTTCAAGTGCCGAAAATCCATTGTCTGAATCCTGTGCGGTCTGCAGTTTCAGATCATCCCCGGGGAAAAGGTGCGGAATTTTGACACCGCCCAGCGTCACGTGATTCGTGTCATACCAGCTGGAGAACTTCTCCAGAATATTAATAAGCGGATTATCCTGCTGACCCTGCGGTGCCCCCGCGATATATTCAAAGGCCTTTTCGGTATCAAGTTCACTTTCAATCGTCGCTGCATACATGGCTTTAACAATGGCCGACTGAAGCTGTGTTGCCTGCAGGGAATCGAGCATCTTCAGCCGTTCCATGACGCTGTAAAACTGATTGGCCCCACGGGTCTGCCCGTCCTCCACCGGCTCGAAAATATGCAGCATGGCCGGACGCCCGGTGGGAAGTTCACGCGGGATCCGTTCCCATCGTCCACTCCCGGAGAACGGAAAATCATCCTCACAGATATGGTACGCAACGGCACGACCATATCGATCGACCTCCACACCGGCCCGCAGAAAACGGTTCCCCATACCGTGTCCTGGCGTGTCCACCCGTTTCGGACTCACGGCTTTAAAACGCGTACGAAACAGTTGCGTGCTCTCCGTATCCCAGACCGGCTGCACAAAGATTTCGCCGTTAAACGCATGAACGCCCACACCTTCACGAATAAATTCCGTAAACGTGCGTTTCCCTTCCACGTCGATCTCGCCAAACATCCCTTCTGCGTATTCTGACCAGGCCGCCTCCACCTCATCGACAAAACTTTTTGCCGCAGTCTCCCGCATCCCCAGCCAGCGCCAGTTCGGACGGTAGCTGATCAGAAACATATGCCCGACAATATGATCCTTATGCAGGGCCACCGCATTAGCCGCTATCCCGTTATTGCGCACCAGATCATCTGCACGGGCATTCCCCAGACGCAACGCGGGCAGCAGGGCCGCATCGGCACTCTGCGCCGGTGGCAACCACTCCGCCATTTGCCCGCCAAATCCTGCACCGCCCCCGTGGTAGCTGAGGCTCTCCCGAAGCGGAACGCCGTTCACATCAATCAGGACAGGCGTTCGTTTCATAACCTCACTCCCAGCGGACGACGGCGACGCCGGGTTGTCCCCAGTACCGACTCCGCATCATTGATCGCCCGGTTAAGCTCATCCAGAGAAGCCGCCGTATATTCAATTCTGCGACCATCTTTCTGGACAGACACCACCCGTTTACCGGTTAATAAATCAAGGCGCGCCTGACGCAGCGCCTGCAGTTCAGCGACTGTAACCATTCACTCCTCCGGACAGCTTCGCTGCCAGTTCTTTCAGGGTTGGCCGGGTCGTCTCTTCTTCCCGGGATTTTGCCAGTACAGCCAGATCAAGCTGCCAGCGTTGCACGGACACACGTAATGCCGCGTAGGCATACACCAGGCAGTCCAGCGCTTCGTTACGCCGCTTTTTGTTATCCCACAGCAGACGCATCTTTCCTTTTTCCCACTTCTCCACAAGCTCTTCCGCGACCAGTTGCTGCGCCTCTGTCTGCGAAAAAATCTCCGGATCATCAGGAAAACGGATGGCATACGACGTGGCTTCATCCACAGGCGTGGGATCGGCTTTCATACGGGCATAGAGAATTTCTTTTGCGGTGTCCGTCCCCACTTCACACAGATACACGCCCCGCTGATTGCGGGTTTTTGGCATGGTGATCACCGGCTTGCCATAGACAGACGCGCCTTTTACCGGCAGCACCCGGAAAACACCGTGTTTTTTTGATCTCTGATAAACAATTTCACCATCGATCCCCCCGGTGTCCCAGCAGACACGGGAAATGGTCATTTCGGTTCCATCTGCATGGCAGTATTTTTTGTTGATCGCCGCATCCACACGTAACAGCGTCTCTTCCTCATCGGGACGCCCCATAATGATGATTTTATCCACCAGAAAAGCTTCCTCTCCCGGTGCCCATCCCCAGACATACATCTCAAAACGGTTTCTCTGCGAGTCAATGCCCGCCGTCAGATAAACCACCCGGGCAGGTACCGCCGCCGTGTAATGCACGACCTTATCCATCAGTACCTGGTGATCGAGTTTTTCGCCCACGGCCTCTTCCCAGGTCTCGCCCAGCGTGGTGTTCACAAAGGTTTTCAGGCCGTTGGGATCTTTCAGTGCATCCAGCCAGTCATAGACTATCTGTACCCAGGTGGTGAACGGACTGTACGCCGTCCAGATATGGAACGTGATGGAGCGCGGCGGCGGAATTTCATTATCCTCGGCGCTGAAAAACGTCAGACCGTCACGGGTCCACATCCCCGTGTTTTCACAGATCCACCGCCCGTTGCTCTGGTCCAGTTCAGACTGATGGATCACGCAGCCATGATGTTCACAGAGGTAGAAAACACTTTCGGGGATGTCCTTCTCCCATTTAAGGCCAAAAGGCGTGGATTCATCGCCAAATTTCAGATACTGCGCCTCCCCACAGTGCGGGCAGGGCACATAAAAACGCATGAAATGCGCCGACTCGTTGGCCGCTTTTTCGATCTGGCAGGAACCTTTTATTTTAGGCGTCGAGCCGCGAATGGATTTTGGCCATACCGAGCCCTCAATACGTTTATCCCCCAGCAGGGTTGGCGAGCCCTCTTTTTCGACATCCGGCTCGAACGAGGAAAGTTCGTCATAGCAGACCACATCCACGGATTTTTCACGGTAGTTTTTTGCTGCCGCACCACCCAGGCACCAGAAACCCACACCCGATAAAAAGCGTTTCAGCGTGAGGGTATTATCACGATGTTTACGACCCAGCCATGGGGAAAGGTCTTTCAGGCATGGCACGTCCCGAATCGTCGCCTCCACGTGAGACTTCATAAAATCTTCAGCAGCAGAATCAGTGGGCTGAAAAAGCAGACTGTTTCGTGATTTATGCTCAATAAAATACCCAACCACCCCCAGCAACATCTTTGTATAGCCAACACGGGCAGATTTAATCAGATTAACAGTGCGGATCTGATCATTCCCCATGCTGTTCATGATGGCGATCTGGAATGGCAGCGTTTTCCATTCTCCCTCACCATATGAAGATTCTTTAGGCAGATAATAATTTTGATCAGCCCATTCAACTGGCGTCACCGGCAATGCCCTTATCAGGGGCTGTAATGCTGTTGTGACAGCGCCCATCATATTATTCAGTTGTTGCTCTGATATATTCATCGAGTAAATCCGGTAATTTATCCCCCGCCCGCGCACACTGATTTGCTCCCTTCGCAATAAGGGTTTTCAGATGGTCAAGATGGCGCGGTGTTAAATCAGGAAACTGTCGCTGCATGGATAAAGGGATGGAATCAAGCGTACTGGATAACGCCATTGCCAGCTTACTGAGGGCAAAAATACAGAACCCGGTGTCAATAAGTTTTCCTTTTGACACCTCATTTTTTAACTGCTGTGTAACAGCCTGTTCCGCTGTCAGTTCCCATCTGGCAATAAGCAATTTCTCCTCATAGTCGTCTTCGCTATCGCCATCAGGCACATCGTTTTTACTTCTCCTCAGATACGATATGTAAAAATCGCGCCAGGCATCCAGATCCAGTTGCCCTCGCTTATTCGATATCGGGGCCCCCGGCAATTTCTGCAATCTGCGAAGCTGGCGATCGGTCAGACTTAAATGCCTGGCAACTTCAGTCTGCGTAGCCACTCCTCACCTCGCAAAAACTCTCACCTCACAATCACAACAAAATCGGTCATGTCCGGTTCACATGCCCATTTTTTGCGCATGTCCGGTTCACGGAAAGCCTGTTTTTATATTTTTCATGTAGTTAACTTGAAGAGAAACCGGACATGGATCCCGAAAAATTTTCATAAATAGTGAAAACCCGCGAGGTCGCCGCCCCGTAACGGTCTGGATCACCGGAAAGGACCCGCCAACGACTTTCGCGTGCAGGCATTAAAAATTTTGCAGTTCCATGCCTAGTTGAAACCTCGATTTCTATAACATCCTATTTTGTAAATTTAGATATAGCTCAACTTTTCCCAATGTTTTCAAGTGTATAAAAACAATTGGCATTACGCCATAACACTATACTTAGAATAAGTAAAGATTTTAAGGAGTTTTAATGAGTCAACATCAATATTATCCACAGCTGAAATGGAAGCCTGCTGAATATGAATCTCTGATGCTTTTAGATCAAACTACGCTCTCTGGTTTTACTCCGATCATTACCATTCCAGACATAGACTGGGATTATGAAAACGAATGCTACAAGAAGAGTTTGAGTTCTTACTTATCTGACTTCGGTATTAACCTTGCGGCATCCTGGAAAGCCAATCGTCCTGTTTTGCTGGATGTTAAATATTTAGATAAACATGGTTCGAGCCGCCATCATCCTCTAGATATGTGTATCCAAGATGCTAGAGTAAATGGTAAGGAAATTATCCCTGTTGTTTCTCCCGCATATTCAACAAACTATATACATGCTGTTCAACACAACTTAATCAATGGGCTCGCTATATCTATCACCCCCCAGACATGGCACCAATTCACAAGTCTGGTTAACCACTTAAATATTCATCCTAGTTTAATTGATGTAATCATTGATTTTGGAGATATTCAAAACGCAACTGATAGTTTAAAACAACAAGCATTAAGCATGGTCAACACATTATCAGGCCAGGCTCCGTGGAGAAACTTGATTTTATCTTCAACCGCATACCCGGCATCACAGGCAGGGATACCGCAACATCAAGTTCATCATATTCCGCGCCATGAATACGATCTTTGGATGTACGTAGTACAGAATTTTAGCAATGGAAGAACGCCAAGTTTTAGTGATTATCCCACCGCTAGCTCTACCATTACGAGCGTAGACCCACGCTTCATGTCTCAGTATGTCTCAGTGAGATATTCGAACGATACCTCATGGATCTTTGTAAAAGGTACCGCAGTTAAAGGAAATGGATGGGGCCAAACTAAAAACTTATGTACTACCCTTGTTAGTTCGCCAGAGTATCAAGTCTTTGGCTCCAAATTTAGTTGGGGGGATGATTACATTTACCAAAGATCATTAGGCGCTAACAAATCTGGCGGCTCTAAAGAATGGCGTAAAGTTGCACATACGCACCATATTACGTTAGTCGTGAGACAGCTTTATTGGTTGGCGCAGACTCATCCTGCCAAGCCTTAACTTTCCAGCCTACGCGTTTCTTTAAGGCTGTTCTGACTTCAAGCCTGAGATTCGCTATTGGAATATTTTCCGCAATAATATTCCATAACTCAAATCGGGGCTTGCTTTTGATTCCTTTGGAATAGCCCCATCGTTCAAGTACGTCGATACATTCATCTTTCCAAAGCAATTGAGCGAGCATCAATGTGTCATGGTTTCGATTAAGCTTTTCTCCACGCATGTGCTTTATAAGAATGGCGCCTTTTGGCCCAACAGAAACCGTTTTAACGCCCCACCAACCTGGGATTAACTTTAATGCTCCCTCAAGATGTTTCTCAGCTACGACAAGAGTAACCTTGTCCATTACAGAAGAATAATGCTTGATTTGAAGAGGCAAACGCTCCAAAGAGTCATATTCACTTTTGAGCTCGTACCCGTGTATAACACCATTTATTACAGCAATGTCTGCTCTACTGGCGCCAAGGGATATGGAAAATTCATCGACCACAAGGCAGTCTGGATCTAAATGCGATTCTTTCAAAAGCTTATGATGCACCGCGAACCTAACATCTTGATCTTTCATGACTTCTCCTTACTCCCTCCGTTATTGAATTATAGCGCACTGCATTTTACTGCATTTGAGAGATTTGACCACTTCAATCACAAAATGCTTATCTGCAGCAACAAGATTCATAGCCATACGACTATGGTGATTACCTTTTGTCTGGAAAACTGACCATTCCACGAAGATCAGATAGGTCTATAGAATCTTGGTTTGTCATAGCGTTCGCCTTACTTTGAGATGAACCTTTGCTGCATAGGAGATCAGCCCGTCAAGGCTCACCAGCACTAACTGACTACTCAAAGGCTCATTCCAAAGGGTTTGGTTCGACGTGGTTGAGTGCGCTGCGGTGCGCGGTGAAATACCTGTACAAAAATGCCCCTCATCTGCGAGGCATTTTCCTGAAAGTCACGTATTAAATTTCAGTGAAATTAAAATTATTTTAAGCACTGCGTCCTGATGTACTCCTGCAGGTAGTTGACCTGCGCGGTTATCTTGTCGATTCCACTTCGGAGACGGTAATAATTGAGTTCAGCATCTGCTGTAAGTCCTGGGCTTTCTCCATCGCCCATGCTGCTGGCTCCGGTCGTTGACTTTGCACAGGTGGCGGCGACTTGCAGGCGCTTACGCCCAGCAGAAACATCAGCACGGAGACTTTCGATAGTCGCGTTAGCATCAGCAAGCTCCTTTGTGTATCTGGCGTCAAGTTCTGCTACATCACGTTGACGCTTCTGCATGTCAGCGATGATGTACCTGGCTTTATCGCGCTGTTCTTTATAGGTAATGGCGTTATCACGGTAATGATTAACAGCCCATGACAGGCAGACGATGATGCAAATAACCAGAGCGGAGATAATCGCGGCTACTCTTCTCACTGATCTATCCCCCAACAGGCTAATGCGCTTTCCTGGTCACGACGAATAACCTGTCCGTAGCAGTTATTTGAACGTGTGCGGCAATCACGCCCACCGTCCTTAATCCACCAGCGAATCGCTTCACACGCTCCTCTGCGATCGCCCGCATTAATTCGTTTATAAAACGTCGACGGGAAACACTTACCTGGGCCGATGTTGTAAGGACAGAATGACGCGATCCCCGCTTTCTGGGGTTCGGTCAGCGGCACTCTGATGTTTTTCTCCACCCACGCCAGCGCTTTATCACGCTCAATGGCGTTAACCTGGTCGCATTTTTCCTTCGACAACTTCATGCCCGGAACGACAGGTTTGCCATCCACCAGGATGGCACCACGGCAGATGGTCCAGATACCCGCACCATCACGGTATGCCGTGGTGT
>OBWF01000523.1_pt1 | contig 16988 bp, 18 predicted proteins | sample 1495211 | NCBI WGS metagenome assembly OBWF01 (sample SAMEA2580051, study PRJEB22360) | human gut metagenome | reverse complement strand
GTTTAATCACTTCCCGGGGATGGACTTCCGTGCGGTTGATGGTGCCGGTGAAGAGCGTTTCACCGGCAATCAGCTGATTCTGGTTGTTCAGATACAGCACACGGAACTCTTCGCGCTCCAGCCCCGCCATGTTCAGAATCAGCCATTCCCGTGCCGCATGGGTGGAGGTGAAGGCCACGCCGGGTTCATGAAGATGGCGGTCCAGAGTTTTCAGGGCCCGCTGAATGAGGTTGCGCTCGCCGGGCGTCATCTCTCCGGGCAGAAAGGAAAGCTGCTGCATTGTCCCGGCCTCCATTCAGTCGATGATGCGCATAATGGCGTTGCATTCCGGATGCTGCAGGGCGTAATCCCGCAACCGGTAATAGTGGACCGTCATGGCATAACACTCCGTACGACAGGCGTGATGACTGTACGTCATCAGGCAGGCGGCAATACCGGCGGCTTCCGGGCTCATTTCAGCTCGATTGCCGTTCATGGCATTGAACAGCACCCAGTTTTCTTCATCATCGTCATCCGGTTCGGGCGCCATAAATGCGCCGCCGTTGTTCAGGGTGTACAGATTCCAGATACCGCCACAGTAGTCTTCGCACAGACGGTCCATCCAGCCGAATACCCGGGGCTCCAGGGTCACCCACTGTGGAATGAGGCCAAAATGCTGCGGCCAGAAACTGATGCGCTGTTCATCAGGAACGGGAGTGGCAACCAGCTGAGGCTGGTTATTCTCTGGTGCAGCAGTCACGGAAACAGAAGGTGTGGTGGAATTATGCGAAGAGGTTGTCATGAGATTATTCCTTATAAAAAGCAAATGAATGGAAGAATGCCCGGGGACTGGTACAGACGTGAGTCAGGGCTGCACTTTCAGTGAAACGGCATCAGCGCATACTCTCCAGCAGCGTTTCTGCCATCACCCACAATGCGCGATTGAGCTTAATGTCCGTGTCGATGCTGTGAATGGCACGGGTGTGGATACGTTTTCCTTTTGCACTGCGACCGGAAATCCCGCCTTTCAGCATATTCTCCTGGATGGTCTGATAAGCACTCCACAGGTCCTTACCGTAATCCTCCCGGCGTCGTGGTGTCAGAATGTCGGCGGTGGTGACGGGCTGATGTTCGTCACCATAACGGTAAGTCAGTGCCGCCTGTGCCAGCGCCTGGCGTGCCGGTGGCGGCAGGACCAGCGACTGCATGGCATCACGCTTCTCCTCTATCCGGTCAAAAACCCCCACCACCTCGTAAGCACCGTCAATCACCCTGTCCACCACGTTTCCCCGGTGTGGCACCCGGACTTCTCCCAGCGACTGACCGCAGACCAGGCCATTGGTGCAGATGGCACGGAAATATCCGGGTAACATCTGGTAGCTGGATGAACCGTCATGGGAGTTGAGCAGAATAATTTCAGGCACATGCTGACCGGTTATCTGTCCGGCCCGCCGCAGACGCAGCATATGTTTGGTATATTCCCGGCGGCTCTGGTCGCGCACACGGGTCTGGCAGGCGAAGAACGGCTGAAAGCCTTCCCGCTGCAGATTTTCCAGGACGGTGATAGTGGGAATGTACGCATACCGTTCACTGCGGGAGCTGTGCCGGTCTTCTCCAAAAATACTCGGGACGTGGTACATCAGTTCTTCGCGTGCCAGTGGACGGTCACGGCGTATCTGGTTCGCATAACCAAAACGACTTGCTAATCGCATGATTTGCTCCTTATGAATGAGTTGGCGGTATAAATGAAAAAGCCGCGTCTTGCGGAGAAGACGCGGCCTGATGGGTGAAATGAATGACGTTTATTGTCTGAGAAGCCCTTCACTGGCGAGATACGGATTTAGCTGTTTTCCAGCATCAGGTTCAAAATTCCAGCACCGCCAGCGTAGCTGCCCTTCAGCATTGCGGATAACCAGCCGGAAATTCGTTCCCTGGTCATCTTCAATAAGCACATTGCGGTAAGCTGTTGTGACAGCCATCGCCTGTTCGCGTGAGAAAGGGCCTTCGGGCAATAAAACAGGGTGACAGTCCGACATACCGGCTATTTTCCGATAAATTCAACGCTGGCGCCGGTGGCATTACCGTCAGTACCAACCGTGACGGTCACTTTGTCGTACGCACGGTCTTCAGGATTGAACACTTCAAACTCAACCTTATTGCCTTTTACTTCGTAAGAGCCAAAATCAGCGGTTTCTGTTGTTTCCTCGTCATATTCCCGGGCGTATGCCTGCCGGGCAGCCTGCAGGACGGAATCTTTATTAATAGTGGTCGTCTGTTTCGGGGAAAAACCGGTAAGTGATGTGACAAATTTCGGACAGACCTTCAGCATATCACCGCGGGTGAATTCCATTCGTACACCAAATGCCTGTAAAACGGACACATCACGCTCTGCTATGGAGTGAACGGCTTTTTTGACCATTTCCGGCGCCTGTCCGGCTTCCACCTCAACAGCCCTGAATCCCGTCTGCTGATTACACATTTGTGATGTGGGGATCAGGTTACCGTTAATACTGATACGGCTGCCCAGGAGCGTCTGTACGCCATTCGGGCATCCCTGCATCAGGCCGGTAATACCAGTCGTGCCATTTTTCAGCATTACCAGCGCCAGACCATCTTCCGTCATGGTCTGACACCAGCCGTTTTTGACAGCCCAGTTGCCGGCGGAGGTGGAGAATGATGCCACAGTGAACAGCAGGGGAAAAAGAATTCTGGTATTCATGACTGACCTCTGAAATTAAAGAGTGCGTTATTGATAATGACAGACGGCATACGGCAGTGGCTGCCGTAACCCGTTGTCGTGTAAAGGTATACGGTTGCCACGGGGGGACTCCGGGGCGCTCAGAACAGGTGATCCCACAGTGTGACCAGCAGGTGGATAATGCGGTCCCGGGCTTTGCGCAGAAGCTGTAACATCCAGGCCGGAAAACTGAAACGGGCAACGGCGTCGTCAAAACTTTTCCCGATGGCGTCACCAAAAGTCTGTTGTGCGTGTTTCCTTGCCTGTTCAGAGCGGTTTTTCCCCCGGATATGTGAATAGACCGCACTGGTTGCCTGCGGTGGCAGTGCGTGGATCATCAGCGACACAAACGCCGGAAGATTCCAGCCGACAGGCGCGGCTACAGGGAGTACCGGAAATGATGACGGGAACAGGGTTGCCACCCGGGCTGTAACAGTAGCCAGTGAGAGTGCCTGCTGACGGGACGGGCTCTTTTCTGTGGCGTTCCATTCTTCAGCAGGAAACACGCGATCGGCATGACTGAGTACAAACAGAAAACGCGAGGGATCTGCACCTTCATTCAGTAAAAACTGATGCATGGTAATGTCGGCGGCATACGCGCGTTCATCAGCCCGCAGGATCCAGATAATCAAATCCAGTTCCGGTAGCAGCTGACGATAAAGTGTCCGGTATTCCTGATCATGCTGCGGTGTCTCACCAATGCCGGGCATATCGACCAGCGTCATTCTGCGTTCACCGAGCTGCAGGGTAAGACGATGAGCCTGGCGGGTGCAGCCGTTCAGGGGATGCGTGGCGCAGATACGGGACTGAAAAATGGCATTACACAGACTGCTTTTGCCGGTGCCGGATTTACCCATAATGCCAATTACGGGCTCGTAATGAATAACACCGTGGAGATGTTCAAGGATTTTCTGGCGAATTTCTTCAGGAAGAAACGTCAGATATGATTTTACTTGTGCAGAGAGGGAAGAATGGCTGAATGACATACCGGTATCCTGTTGATTTCGCTGAACCGGATCACACTAATCCGGTTTATCATTCAGGTAATATGGACGTGAAAAATGATGGAATGTCTGAATTACGGACATGATTGTTAAAGTGTAATGGAGTATGAAGTGAGTTTTTCCGAACGGGAACTAATGACATACTGCGGTTTCAGGAGATGAGAGGATGACCGGACGTAAAAACAAATGTGTCAGAAAAAATTGTAACAATCAGGTTTTCTCAGTAAAAATGGCAGTGGAGAAAAGACTGTGCAGAAAACATTATGAGAGGTTTTGTGAGCTCAAAAAAAGAAGAGAGCAAAATCCTGTTCACAGATTAAATGAAGCATTGCCAAGAAAGATAAAAGGACCAAAAAGTAAGAAAAAATTAGTAAAAGAAAGAGAAATCATTAACAGCAGAAAAAAACATAAACAGGAGCAGGGACCATCGCTGACTGAACTTAATAAAAAAGTTCGTGAGATACTGAAAACTCCGGCATGGAGAACGCTGGAAACGAGAATTCGAAGAAACGGAATCACATTTAAGTCAAAAGCAGAGTTAGATGCGCTTTCTGAACTTTATGCAATTTATTCATGGGTTTCATATTGCAAACGGGGCGATAATTATTCTGTGTGGTTTTTGAATTGTCCGGATGTAAATATAAACCTTCATGTGTGCGAATGCCGGTCTTCTGAAAGCGATTGTTATCTGCCATCTCGTTTTATTATTCTTCCAGCTCCATTAAGGCAAAAAGTAAAAAGAAAATACTCTGCTAATTCGTCTGGGGTACCAGGACATAATGATTCAAAAAGTCTTTATAAGACAGTTTTGTCTGTTTGTGGTGGGAAAAGAGAAACCGAAATGTTCTTTTATTCATTGCCAGTAAAGACTAATCATCATCCTTACTGGATTAAAAGTGGTGTGGTTAAAAGATTTCCTCCTGTTTTTGGTTTGTTGTTTTATGAACAGGAAAGATTAACAGGAGGTGTTTTTCGTTATGTGTTGATAAGATTTTATAATACTTTTAAAGAGAATTTGTTTTTTGTTGAGATTGTATCGTGCTGTTTTCTTGTTGAGCTTTTTCATGATATTGATTCATTTTTTATAAATCAACGATTAAGTAAGCTGGAAAGTTTTATAGATAAGTGGAGGGAGGGTAAAGAAATCTGGATAAAAGTATATCTACAACTGATACATAATACATTGGGAATAACTGAAACAGAAAAACTCGTCAATCTATATAATTCATTTTTTACTGATAAAGTGGTTATCTGGGATGAATCAGTAAAAAAAATTAAGTGGATTTATGAGAAATAGTACCATTTAACTGAAAGCCACCATAACGTCTTTTTGACTACATTCATGATAATGCGTCTCATTTTGTTTTCGTTTTTTTGTTCCGGGAAATTTTCCGAACATCAGTGATAATGAGGGTTTTGTTGTTTTTGTTTCTGCAATGTTTGAGGACTGTTCCTGGAGACGATTCGTTGCTTGTGAGCAAGAGGTGGTCCGCTTTACTGGACAAGTTTTGCATTTGTTGAGTGGTGAAATGGAAGTAAAAAGAGCCCCTTTCTGGCAATGGCTGAAAAAGTCAGTAGCGTGTGACAGTAAAAACTAACATAAAGTGATTATCGTATGATTATGACAATGACTTATAACTTTTATGAAAAGAACAACAGAAACTACGAAGCCATAGCAGATTCCTGAGACCATGTTTTCTGAGGTAGAGAAAATAATTCCAGAGTAAATCTGTTCTGTTTTTAGGACAGAAAACTCCATGCTGGCTGTAAAAGTGAAAAATCAACACCCAGTATGCATGGATGTCTGAAGATGTTGAGAATGTCGGTATGATACTATATACGCATATTTTACTCAGTATTTTTACTAAGCATTTCAATAAGTGTTATATACGTATTTTCTACTAAGTGTTTTACCAGACATACACGTATTTTCATAAACACTTCTACAAGTGTTTTCATTAAGTATTGTTATACACATTGCTTTGTCTGACACACATCCAGTTTAGTAAATTTGTTAGTCCTGTTTTTACGATAGCTAAAATCAGTTAACGTCACTACAAAACTTTCTGTCCTGTTTAAGCAGTCAATGTGCTATTCGATTTTACTGATGTTACATTTAACCTTTTCTTAGTTTTTGTGTTTTTAGTCGTTAACCTGAGACAAGTGTCTTTATGTAAAAACGCAAATCCGACTGAATAACCTAGCGTGATTTACGGAGTGCTTACGACGATTTAGTTAAATGGTTTTATGGATGATTTTGTAGCGATGAGGTTGATGAGATGATTAACTGGCCCTGGTGTTTTTTTTCTCAGAGCAAGGCTCTTTTCAGAAAAAGCGTGATGATTGGTTCTGGTGTTTTGATTCAGATGAGGTTTACGTTATCGATGGTTAATCGTTTTTATGGTGCGTAGTGAAACGTAACATTTTCAGGATGAGAAAATCGATTCTGATGTTAGTGGTTTTTGTTCTTGGGGTGGGGTTATCTGTAAACAGGTTTTAAACGCGCTATTCGGCTCTGTGATTGAGTTGTGTGGTTAAGCTATAGGTTTTGGTGTTGTTGTTGATTCACAGCGCCAGAAATCGTTCTGATTGCGTTTTTGATGTTTTGTTTGCACGTTCTGTTGATCCGTTTCCCTTCTGACTTTTCTCGTCGTCCATGCCGTTTTTAAATTCATTTGCTGTTGTTGTGTTTTTTTACCATCTTTTCGTTTGTAGGGGATTCCATTTTTATCCGGAGTAGGTTGTGTTGCTCAATGGTGGGAGTTCGTAAAGTTTTACCGCGGTGATTAATGATGTGAAGTCAATCCAAATCAATGGAGATCTCTCATCATGAATCAACCAATACACAATGCTTACTGGTTATCCCGTTTTGAAAGTATTCTCAACAGTGCCCTGGTGCAACACCGTGCCGTTTCGTTAATCCGGGTGGATTTACGTTTCCCTGAGTATATGCCTGTCACCATCATGGATCCCGATCCGGACTCTGCGGTGATCTCCCGTTTTTTCGCATCCCTTAAAGCAAAAATTCAGGCTTACCAGCGACATAAACGACGTGCCAACAAGCGTGTGCATGCAACCACTCTGCGTTATTTCTGGTGCCGGGAGTTCGGCAAGGAAAAAGGCAGGAAACATTATCACGTGATATTACTGCTCAACAAAGATACCTGGTGCTCGCCAGGGGATTTCACCGTTCCTTCTTCGCTGGCGACGCTGATCCAACTGGCATGGTGCAGTGCTCTGCATCTTGAGCCCTGGCAGGGTAATGGACTGGTTCATTTTTCCAGGCGGACGCCTTTCCGTAAACCGACATCATCCGATGCTCGCCCTTCTTCCGATGACACGCCTTTACCTGGTGGATGTTCTGATACCCGGAAGGATTCTGACAAAAAGTCTGGTGGATCCGCTGTGCTCTGGATCAAGCGTGGTGATGTAGAAGCGATGCAGAAAGCCATGGAGAGAGCCCGTTATCTCGTGAAGTATGAGACGAAGCAGCATGACGGTTCTGGTCAACGTAATTATGGTTGCAGTCGTGGAGCGGGGCGTCTACTGGATGGCAGGTGAACCCTGTAAAACGGCATCCGGTGCCTGAGCGTATGCCACGGTAGGGCGTCAGCCAACGCCCTTACCTCGTATTCTGATCACTCATTCTGAAGTCATGCAACGGTATTTTTATCTGCTTCCGCTCCTGGAAACACTCCGTCGGTAAAAACTTACCGCCTTGATTAATGATGTGAACCGAAGTCAACGGAGGTCATTCACCTTAAACCCACCTCAGGAATTTTACACCTGTCTGGTCTCCTGACTGTCCTGGCATACGACATCTGCCATCCCCGGTTCCACGGTTATTACATCAACAACCTCTGTACACGACGCCTTCAGTTTCACAATACGCTCGTCTTTCGCTGGCGGGGATGCGTCGTGCGTTTCTATATGGAGCATATCTTATGAATGGTATCCCTCATTTCGACTATAGCCTGGCGCCCTTCTGGCCGTCTTATCAGAACAAAATCATCGGTGTTCTCAACCGTGCGCTGCGTGAACAGTCCTGCTCCCGGGTACGGCGGATCCTGCTTCGTCTGCCGTGTGAATATGACAATACCTTCAACAGCAGAACGACCTGGTTTGGTATGGACTTTATCGAAACTGTCAGTGCGCTGATGAATGCAACCCCCGGACGTGATCTCTGCTGGCTCCTGACCCGTCATCCTGAAAAGCCGGAATACCACGTGGTGCTGTGTGTCAGACAGGAGTATTTCGATGGCCCTGAACTGGACCGGCTGATTCTGGATGCCTGGAGCAACGTACTGGGTTTCGCGTCACCAGGTGAAGCAAAGCCGTACCAGAAGCAGATAACACGGGATGCGGTGCTGGACAGTCGTTTACCGGACTGCGAAGACATCCTCAAAGAGTTGATATGGGCGTTCAGTGATTTCGCCCGCGATCGTCGTGGTGTGCACGATCCGGAAGCCCGTTACCTCGCCGGTAATCCCTGGTATCCCGTAGCAGGCCAGCTCTGAAAACTCCGTTCAGCAGATTCACCCGCATTTGCCCAACCTTCATAAATCTCACAGAGGACATTTTGACTATGTTGACCTCAATAGCAGGCCACGACAGCGTATTGCTGCGTACCGACGATCCCCTGATCGACATGAATTACATCACCAGTTTCACCGGTATGACCGACAAATGGTTTTATAAGCTAATCAGTGAAGGCCATTTCCCTAAACCCATCAAGCTGGGGCGCAGCAGCCGCTGGTACAAAAGTGAAGTGGAGCAGTGGATGCAACAACGAATCGAGGAATCCCGGGGGGCAGCAGCATGAAACGTGTTGTTATGCCAGTACGCTGGCAATGTGCAAAATGCCGGCGCTGGTATTGTGGAGATCAGCCCTGCTCCTGGTGCTGGCGCTGACAACTCCCGCTCATCTTTCTGCTGACTCCTCTGGTCAGCCAACTGTTTGTCATCATTTCCTGACTGATTCGTCATTCCCTTCGTCCCGCCAGTCACTGGTGTTTGTATCGTACCGTGCCGGTGTTGATGTGCGCTTTCCGTGTGTCTGCACCGGCTTAACAAAATTCAACAGGGTTTGAAAAGGAACATTTCGTGCAAATAACCAAAGCCTTAATTTCAGAGCCGGGAGACATCCGGCGTTTTGTTCAGCAGGCGGTGGACCACTGGCCAAATCTGTTGGCATTTCACTTCACGCTCTATTCGGCAGAAGGAAACATCAACGGGCAACAGATTCATGCATTCTGTACTTCCTTTTACCGACAGGTGCACGAACGTATTACTGAGCGTAATCACACGGCCAGTCCATCCTCGCCGGTGGTATTACGCTGGTTGCGGGAACAACATAGAGGAGCAACAATTCGATGCCTGTTGCTGCTCAGCCAGACGAGTATTTGTCACCCGCGAGCCAGTGTCACCGTTGATGAAGAATGTTCACAACTGGTGGATTTACTACAACAGACCTGGAAGGTGATAAGCGCTGGCGGACAATGCCGGGTGGAAAAGCGTTTTCAGGTCGTCCGGGGTGATACATCTGGCCAGTATGTTGCGTTAAAAACAGTCGCATTGTCTCTGGGGTTACCGGTTGTGACCGCCATTACCCATCGTCCGGTACAGCGCTGTACATTGATTACAGCTCAGTGAATCAGCGCAGTTGTGCAGTCAACGAGGTTTTCTGGCTTTTCGTCGGTCATTCAGCACCATTAGCCGGGTCTCTGCCTCTTTCTGTTCCTGTGGAGTCACTTCCCCGCACGGCTGCCCCTTCAGGTCGTAACGGGCGCCGCCAGCCATTAACGCACGGTAATAGCGCGGAGACTGCACATAAGACGCTACTGCCGCGCGTAATGCACCTGCGCCAAACGCCAGTTCTCTGATGGCGATATCCTGTATCAGGTCGTCAGTTATCCCCACTTTAAGCGGTTTTGGGTTTTCCCGGTTGAATAACTCAGGCCAGAGTTCCACAAGACGATTTATACGCTTACGGTTTTTGCGCTGGCGTTTTGTCATATGTCGCCATGGTGTTTGATTCCTCACCCGAAGAGGCTTCTCGTTGTGTACTGTGTTCGTTTTATCCTGCAGCGGCGTTGCCGGTGACTTACTGAAAATACCCTGCGGTTTACGGTTAATGGTCAGCGTTACCATCAGTATTGTTACCTCGTGCTGCCAATGGAAGTGGTACCTCATCCGGTATCTGAAAATGTTTTCCGGTGGATGGCACAGCGAATGTCATGTAAGACATGCTGTTGCCGGTATTGTTCAGTGCTGTGCGTAGTGAGCGTATTCGTTATCAGACAGAGGGGCAGGGAACAAATGGCGTAAACGGGCATCAAAGAGCCGAAGAAACAGTACAGGTCAGGTCGTTATGGTCTGCAAACAGAGTCCTGGCGCCCCCGGGGCTGAAAACGAAACAATAACCCGCGCACAGTGCGAGGAGCCCGGGCGTGAAGCAATCAGCAGGTAATATTAATGGCAAGACCAGCAGGTTCTTTAAACAAACGAACAATATCAGCAAATACGACAACTCCCGGAGAGGTAAAAAGTTTTTCACTTGAGCACTTCTTAAAAAAATGGAGACGAACAAAAATGGGGCGACATACCTGGAAGGTTTCACCTCAGACAGAGAGCCAGGAACAAAAACAGTGTGCCGGAGCAAAGGACCGGGAGCTTACCGGCAATTTAACAGCGGCAGAATAATCTTTATGCCATGTATACTCCGGATGTTCACTTATCAGCGGTCATGGCTGAACATGGTTGTGCAGGTGAATATAATCCTGGTGAAAATGCCTTCTGACCGTTAAGCAGGTTATTGTGAACAGGAAAAAGAGAAGAACATGACCACGCCGTACGATGCCGTAACACTTTGAGTGGCACGTATGCTGGTGATATCGATAATGTTCTGTCATGGGGAGCACAGCCCATCCCCGAACAACATGAACTGACCGACGTGTTTTGATAATCCGGAAATTGCGGATAAAACCTGCACAGAGTTGTTTCATCTGGTGGATATGACGGTGACGGATGGCGATGAAATCATGCAGTATCGCCGTTAAAAACAGTTGTTCAGTCTTTGTCTTTTATGTTACCCGTTGTCAACGCCAGGGTTATTGGCAAAATCCGTTGGTAATGGACGAGTGAATCATCTGTGCTTCCGTTGATTTTTATGGACTGATAAAGTTTTGTCAGATGAATTTTTATACGGAATTCTTTTCAGTATGCGTACACGAATTGATTATCTGGCGGATAAATACAGTTTTACTGAGCTGAATGAGTCTCCCCGTCTTCACCAGCAGTGGCAGGATGTTCTGGAGGAGTGCCGGCAGACAGAGGCCGGGCCGGAAGAACGGCTGCGTATTGCACTGCTGAATGTGGATTACGTCACCAGTTTTGAACTGCCTTTTCGCTTGTTGCTTACCCGGACACCACAACTGATTGCCGCGCTGCGCGAAGAATGGGGCATCAGCCAGAAAAATGTGGTGTTCAATGATAAACGATTTGGCTGCGTGTACAGCCTGAAGGCCAGCCTTTCCGGTGTGCCGGATACATACCGGTATCATCTGTCTCATCGTATTCGCCGGGTGATTGGGAATGAAAACACATCATCGCCATACCAGCAGATTGCCCGGGAAGTGAAAGCGCCCCGTGAACGGCTGAAGTATGCGCTGGAGGCGGGGTTGCTGGTGACTGCACTGGACGGCCTGTTCTGGTTCGGCAGTCAGCGTATTGCGGCTGATGTCCTGAGGCTGAGAAAGAGCGGAATGCCGGTGGTGACAACGACCGCGGAGGTGCATGATAATCTGACGGGAACAACCCGCAAAGTACCGGCCTACCATCTCTGATTCGACCATCAGGGGGAATATTGCTCTGGCAGCAGCAGTACGACATTCTTTATCCCCGAGCCTGAAAACATGTGCTAAGGAAACGGGAATGGCAAGGTCCGATTACGATATTATCAATCTGTCTCCGGAACATGAACTGAATGAGTGGCTGGCAGAGAGAGGTTATGCCGGACAGGCGGATAACCGTAACCGGGTGGCAGAAATTGTTACCCGCAAATTGCAGGACAGCTTTTATATCAACGTATCCTGGGATGCGCTGAACACGGCATACAGTGAACATCCCGAGTGGTTTTCTGGGCTTGTCTCCGGGGATGAGAATTAATAAGTGGATTATGCTGCCATCAGGCAGTGTGATTGCCGGCAGGGGGGGCTTTCCGGGGGGCGGGTTTGAATTTTCCCTGGAAGTTGTACATCGGCCGCATGCAGGGATGCGGATAGCCGTCCCGCATAAATACCACCCGGGTTTCCTCAACACTGGTCACGGTGACAAGCGCACCATGATCGTCTCTGTATCGCTGATTGACTTTCGGTAATGGAACATCTTCAGACATAGATTTCAGAACGGTAACCGTTCACTAAATTTTCATGTGGTATCACTGAATCAGGAGACGACGTTTCCTGATGTGCGTTGTTAATTTTCTGTTTTTAAAAATATTTTCTCTCTCTTCTTTATTTTCCGTGTCTTTTATTGCTCTCCTCTTTCATGTCCTTCTCTTTTTCTGATATGCCCTTAAATGCTGCCGAATCATCACTCCTCGTGAATGTCAGTGCTGGTAATCATTCGGTATAACCATCTGTATCAAAAGCACTAACCGGAATAATTTTCTGCATTTTTGTATTACCCCTGGATATAAGTTTTGATAAATGCTGATTTTGCGATATGTATCAGAATAAAGATCTGGTTATTGACATTAAAACGATCGATATGTCTGTCATATTGAGAATTTGCAGATCTTCGTCCTATAATGGGTGAAATTAAATCAGTGCACAAGGGGAGGCCTTCTGTGGCGATGGGCTCCCTGGGATGCAGGTTTCACAGGAGAACGTCATGAGCAGTTCGTTTCAGAATGAGATCCCGAAGGCAAGGGTGAATCTGAAATTAGACCTACATACAGGTGGTGGGCAGAAGAAAGTGGAGCTTCCGCTCAAACTGCTGGTTGCCGGTGATTTCAGTAACGGACAGGAAGAGCGCCCGCTGTCAGAGCGCATAAAAATGGATGTTAATAAAAATAACTTTAATGCTGTTCTGGCTGATATCTCGCCGTCAGTACGCCTGAATGTGGAGAACACACTTGCCGGTGATGGTACTGAAGAGAGCATCAGCCTGACTTTCCGTAATATGAACGATTTCACGCCGGAGCAGGTTGCCCGACAAATTCCCCGTCTTAAAGCCATGCTGGCCATGCGCAGCCTTCTGCGGGATCTGAAGGCGAATCTGCTGGATAACGCCACTTTCCGTAAAGAACTGGAAAAAATTCTGCGGGATCCCGAACTGAGTCAGGCCTTACGTGACGAACTGAGTGCACTGGTGCCGGAACAGGTGTGATTAACGGATTAAGAGAGAGCATGCTGATGTCTGTACAGAAAGAAAATAATGTGGCGGGAAATGCGGTTTCTGAAACGCATTCCGGCGACAGCGTATATGCTTCCCTGTTTGAAAAAATTAATCTGAATCCGGTATCAGCCCTGAGTGCGCTGGATATCTGGCAGGATCCGCAGGCCATGTCAGAGGCATCAGCAGATGAACGTCTGACCGCAGGGATGCAGGTGTTTATGGAATGCCTGGCGAAAGCGGGAGCACCGGTGGAGAAACTCGATAAGGCGCTGATTGACCATCATATTGCAGAGCTTGATTATCAGATCAGCCGTCAGCTGGATGCCGTGCTTCATCATCCGGAATTTCAGAAAGTGGAGTCCCTGTGGCGGGGCGTGAAGTCTCTGGTGGATAAAACGGACTTCCGCCGTAATGTGAAAATTGAACTGCTGGATCTGTCCAAAGACGATCTGCGTCAGGATTTTGAGGATGCGCCGGAAATTATTCAGAGTGGTCTTTATCTGCAGACTTATGTGGCGGAGTACGATACGCCGGGTGGTGAACCCATTGCAGCCCTGATTTCTGCCTGGGAGTTTGATGCGTCTGCGCAGGATGTGGCGCTGCTGAAAAATATTTCCCGGGTGGCTGCGTCCGCGCATATGCCATTTATTGGTTCAGTTGGCCCGGCTTTCTTCCGGAAGGATACGATGGAAGAGGTGGCCGCCATTAAGGATATTGGCAATCACTTTGAGCGTGCCGAGTACATCAAGTGGAATGCTTTCCGTGAAACGGATGATGCCCGCTATATTGGTCTGGTGATGCCACGTGTTCTGGGACGCCTGCCGTATGGCCCTGATACCATACCTGTCCGCAGCTTTAACTATGTTGAAGAGGTGAAAGGTCCGGATCATCATAAGTATCTCTGGACAAATGCGTCTTTTGCTTTTGCGGCCAATATGGTGCGCAGTTTTGTCACCAACGGCTGGTGTGTTCAGATCCGCGGTCCTCAGGCCGGTGGTGCGGTGCAGGATTTGCCGATCCATCTGTATGATTTGGGGACCGGTAATCAGGTCAAAATTCCGTCAGAGGTGATGATTCCGGAAACTCGGGAGTTTGAATTCGCTAATCTGGGCTTTATTCCGCTCTCTTACTACAAGAACCGGGATTATGCCTGCTTCTTCTCCGCTAACTCCACCCAGAAACCGGCACTGTACGATACGCCGGATGCAACGGCGAACAGCCGTATTAATGCCCGTCTTCCCTATATCTTCCTGCTGTCCCGCATTGCGCATTACCTGAAGATCATTCAGAGGGAGAATATCGGTACCACCAAAGATCGCCGTCTGCTTGAACTGGAACTGAATAACTGGATCCGGGGTCTGGTGACGGAGATGACCGATCCGGGTGATGAACTGCAGGCCTCACATCCGCTGCGTGACGGAAAAGTGGTAGTGGAAGACATCGAAGACAACCCGGGATTTTTCCGCGTGAAACTCTATGCTGTACCACATTTCCAGGTGGAAGGTATGGACGTCAGTCTGTCACTGGTTTCGCAGATGCCGAAGGCAAAAGCGTAAGGCAGGCGTCGGGAAATGAAGATTTATCGTCCACTGTGGGAAGACGGGGCTTTTCTGATGCCCCAGCAGTTTCAGCAGCAGGCTGCCTGGGATGTTCATCTGGCAGACAGCGTTGCCCGAATGGGGCTGGCGCATCCCTGGGGCGTGGTGGCTGCAGAGTTTGATGACTCTCTGTTACCGCTTTCACGGTTGAATGCCACCCGTCTGATTGTTCGTTTCCCGGACGGAACGCTTATTGATACGGAACGTGCGGATAATCTGCCTCCGGTCTGTGATTTATCGACGGTTTCTGAGCGTTCCCTGGTGGATATTGTGCTGGCGCTACCGTTACTGAATGCTAACGGTGGCAACCTTGATGATGGCAGTGAGAGCGAGCGTCCGCGTCGCTGGAAATCAGAAAGGGTGAATGTGCAGGAGCTGGCCGGGCATGAGCAAAGCGAAGTGGCGGTATTGCGGCATAACCTGACCCTGCGCATGGCTCATCAGGAAAATGCTGCCTGGCTGACCTGTCCTGTTACCCGTCTTGTTCGAGATGCACAGGGACAGTGGTGCAGGGACCCGCGTTTTATTCCCCCTCTGCTGACGCTGTCTGCCAGTCCTTCGCTGATGACTGAGCTTGCGGAGTTGCTTCATCACCTGCAGGCGCGTCGCCAGCGACTGATGTCCATGCGTCGGGAGAACAATGCCCGTCTGGCGGATTTTGCTGTGGCGGACGTGTCGTTATTCTGGTTGCTGAATGCCCTGAACAGTGCGGAGCCTGTTCTGAAAGAGTTGCTTGACATGCCTTACCGCCACCCGGAACTGTTGTACAGGGAGCTTGCCCGGCTGGCAGGCTCCCTGCTCACATTCTCGCTTGAGCATAATGTGGATGCGGTTCCGGCATACTGTCATGAAACACCTGAAAATGTGTTTCCACCCTTGCTTTCTTTGCTGAACCAGCTGCTGGAGGCAAGCCTGCCTTCCCGTGTGGTTTTCATTGAACTGAAACAAAATGGTGTGATGTGGGAGGGGGCATTACATGATGCGCGTTTGCGCGAAGGGGCGGATTTCTGGCTTTCAGTGCGCTCTTCCATACCCGGGCATGAACTGCAGACGAAGTTTCCGCAGCTATGCAAAGCCGGAAGCCCCGATGATGTGTCTGAGGTGGTGAATGTGGCGCTGAGCGGGGTCATTATCCGTCCGGTTACGCATGTACCGGCGGCCATTCCGCTCCGGCTGGAAAACCAGTATTTCGCGCTGGATTTAAGTACGGATGCAGCCCGGGCGATGCTGGACGCGGGGCGTTGTACTTTCTACACCCCGGCATCGCTGGGGGATGTGAAACTGGAACTTTTTGCGGTACTGCGGACATGAATAAACCTGTTATCTCCCGGGCTGAACAGATTTTTTATCCCGGCTGGCTGATGGTCAGCCAGCTGCGCTGCGGACAACCGGTTGAGGATGGTAAGGCCCTGTATCGCCGTGCCTGTCAGCTGGTGACGCAGGCGCGTGAAGAGCTGGCCGAAGCAGGATTCAGTCAGGAAAGCAGTGAAATCATGTTGTATGCCTTCTGCGCCCTGCTGGACGAGAGTGTGCTGAACCGTGAAAAAACAGACGATGGCTGGCACACCTGGCAGCAGGACCCGCTGCAGGCTCATTTTTTTGGTACGCTCAATGCCGGAGAAGAGCTCTGGGAGCGTATTCGTGAGCAACTGAAATTACCTGCGCCGGATGTGGCGGTACTGACATGCCTCTGCCGTACGCTTCAGCTCGGTTTTACCGGTCAGTACCGGTCGCAGGATGATGAGCGTCGCGAAGATGTAATTCGCGCACTGACAGCGCGTATTCCTGCATTTACTTTCGCACAGGATGCGCCGGTGGTGGTGCGTGCACCGGGTTACCGTGCTGGCAGAACGATGTACTGGTTGTCATGGGTGGCGGGTATTGTGACGCTGGCTGGTCTCTGGTGTGTGCTTTCTTCTGTGCTCGCAGACCAGGTGGCACGGCTTACCGGGCAGGGATAACCATGCACGTACGTTCCCGTCTCTGGCTGACAATACTGAGTCTGTTCCTGACACTGTGGCTGATTTCGGGATTCCTGCCACTGTCTGCAGTAAACCAGATAATACTGACCCTGGTTTCAGTTGTGGCGGCGGGGCTTGTGCTGTGGTATCAGTGGCGTTGTCTGTCTTCCCGTCGTGATATCCCGGAGAATGCCGGCGATGACGGTCTGCCGCCTGAGTATTTTCAGGGGCATGTGTTGCTTGTTGCCGGAAACTCAGATGCGTGGTTCGAACCCGGTCAGGCATACCGGGAAACAGCATCGGGATGGTA
>OBWF01000509.1_pt1 | contig 17586 bp, 14 predicted proteins | sample 1495211 | NCBI WGS metagenome assembly OBWF01 (sample SAMEA2580051, study PRJEB22360) | human gut metagenome | reverse complement strand
AAAAGAAAATGGCACAAGAAGACGTTTTTAAGAAACTTGTATCGCACTGTAAAGAGTACGGCTTCGTATTTCCTTCAAGCGATATCTACGACGGACTAGGCGCAGTATATGACTACGGTCAGATGGGCGTTGAATTGAAAAACAACATTAAAAAATATTGGTGGGACAGCATGGTGCTGTTGCACGAAAACATTGTCGGTATCGACTCTGCCATCTTTATGCACCCTACCATCTGGAAGGCTTCCGGACACGTGGACGCATTCAATGACCCTTTGATTGACAATAAAGATTCTAAAAAACGTTATCGTGCTGACGTGTTGATCGAAGATCAGTTGACAAAGTATGACGATAAAAGTTTGGTGACTCATTCGATGAGGCTCAATTCCGTTCTACCAACGGACGTGTGTTGGAACATCAGGCTAAGCGTGATGCACTTCACACTCGTTTCTCAAAAGCACTGAATGATAATAATTTGGATGAACTTCGTCAGATTATTGTTGATGAAGAGATCGTATGTCCTATTTCCGGTACTAAGAACTGGACGGAAGTCCGTCAGTTCAACCTGATGTTCTCTACGGAAATGGGATCGACTTCAGATGGTGCCATGAAGATTTATCTTCGTCCGGAAACGGCACAGGGTATCTTTGTAAACTATCTGAATGTGCAGAAAACCGGTCGTATGAAAGTACCTTTCGGTATTGCCCAGATTGGTAAGGCTTTCCGTAATGAGATTGTTGCCCGTCAGTTCATCTTCCGTATGCGTGAGTTCGAACAGATGGAGATGCAGTTCTTTGTAAAACCGGGAACGGAACTGGATTGGTTCAAGAAATGGAAGGAGATTCGTCTGAAATGGCATAAAGCGCTGGGCTTCGGTGATGCCAGCTACCGCTATCACGACCACGATAAATTGGCTCACTATGCTAATGCTGCAACAGATATCGAGTTCCTGATGCCATTCGGTTTCAAAGAAGTGGAAGGTATCCACTCCCGTACAAACTTCGACTTGTCTCAGCATGAGAAATTCTCCGGCAAGAGCATCAAATACTTTGATCCTGAATTGAATGAATCATACACTCCGTATGTGATTGAAACTTCTATCGGTGTAGACCGTATGTTCCTGAGCATCATGAGCGCTGCTTATTGCGAAGAGCAACTGGAAAACGGAGAAAGCCGTGTTGTGCTGAAATTGCCTGCTGCCCTTGCTCCGGTGAAACTGGCTGTTATGCCGTTGATCAAGAAAGACGGTCTGCCTGAAAAGGCCCGTGAGATCATCGACGCTCTGAAGTTCCACTTCCACTGCCAGTATGACGAAAAAGACAGTATCGGCAAGCGTTATCGTCGTCAGGATGCCATCGGTACTCCGTTCTGCGTAACAGTGGATCATCAGACATTAGAAGATAACTGCGTGACATTGCGTAATCGCGATACCATGCAGCAAGAGCGTGTAGCTATCTCTGAACTGAACAATATCATCGCAGACAGAGTGAGCATCACCTCATTATTGAAAACTTTACAATAAACCATTAACGAATGAGTAAAAAAATCTATTTATTCTCCTTAGTATTACTGGCTTTGGCTTTTGTTTCTTGTAGCGAAACCGAAGAAGTTGGTAAATACGATAATTGGCGTGCGCGCAATGAGGCATTTATTGACTCTCTTGCGAATGTTTATGCTACGGCTTCTGGTAGAGGAGGCTTGGAACGCATAGAGATGTTGACTGCTCCTGGTAATTATATTTATTATAAGGAAATGGAGCCAATGACTGATCATGTAGTAAAGGTGGGAAATCCTAAATATACTGACTATGTGAAGGTATATTATAAAGGAACAAATATTTTAGGAGAATATTTTGATGGTAACTTTAAGGGAGATAATCCGGTTGTAGATGGGAAAGATCCAAGTGAAGGAGATTCTCCTACCACCATTTTCCAGGTCAGCGGGGTAATTACCGGCTGGGGTGAAGTGCTTCAGAGAATGGAAGTTGGTGATCGTTGGAAGGTTTATATCCCTTGGGATTATGCCTATGGAAGTAGCGGTACTACCGGTATTTTGGGGTATTCAGCTCTTGTCTTTGATATCACATTGCTTGATTTTGCTAATACTGAAGCGGAGTTGAAATAATAAGATAAAACTCTCTATATGTAAAAGGTGCTGTATCTATATTACGTAGATACAGCATTTTTTTTATTATTCTCCTTAATGCTACTCTCCCTTATCTGCAAATGTGTCGGAATCACCACTTGCTTGACCGTCCTGTCTCCCTTAATCTGATCAATTAGCAGTTGACAGGCTGTTTCCCCCATCTTATAAGTCTGATGCGATACGGCAGATAGCTTGGGTTCCACATAATTGGCGTGCTGCTCATCCGTGTATCCGATGATGGCGATATCGTCGGGAATACGAAGTCCGTGCCTTTTGATTACTTCCATAGCGGCAAAAGCCAATGTGTCATTCATGGCAAGGATGGCATCGGGAGGCTGGGGGAGAGATAATAATGTTTCCGTAGCAATCTGTCCTTCCTCATAATCAATTTTCCGGCAGACAACTAATTCCTTTTCAATCGGAATCCGATTATCGCGCAAGGCTTCCAGATAACCGTGCTTCCTTCTTTTTACAATATCCAGATGATTGGCACCGCCGATAAAAGCCACCCGTTTACTTCCATTGTCCAGCAGATGCTGGGTAGCCATTTGTGCGGATTGTGCTCCGTCTGCTATTACTGACGAGAATTGATCGGTCAGGCAAACACGGTCGAACAGAATCAGCGGCATATTGATCTCTTTCAATGCGGCAAAATGAGAAAAGTCAGTTGTTTCCTGAGACAGGCAGGCGATAATCCCCTCTACCCGCATATTGACCAGATTCTCTATATTCCTTTTTTCATGCTCGAAAGACTCGTGCGATGTCGTGATAATGACGAAATATCCGTTATCGATCGCCATGTTCTCTATCCCGTTCAGAATGGAGGCAAAGAAATGAGTGACAATATCCGGAACGATCACTCCGATGATGCGCGGCGCATTCTTTCGCAGACTCATAGCGAAAGGATTGGGACGATAATTCATCTCTTTGGCCAGCTTCTTGGCTTTGGCGCAAAGTTCACGGCTGATTTCCGGGCTGTCTTTCAGTGCTCGGGATACAGTAGGGATGGATACGCCTAATGCTTGGGCGAGGTCTTTGAGTGAAGTATGTTTCCGGTTTTCCATCTGAAGGTCTCCAACTTAGATTTATCTGCAAAGAAAGCATATTCCCTGATAAATCTCCGCATTTAAAGAAAGATTTTTTACGTAAACCGTTACGTAGCTTTTTCGCCCCTCTCTTGTCCGTTGAGAAGGGTTCACCCCTTACTTTTGTCGCATACAAAATAATTTAAAACCCTATACGTATGCAATACCATGAAATCGGAAAGACAGGGATGAAAGTATCGTCTCTCAGCTTCGGAGCTTCCTCTCTGGGAGGAGTTTTCCATGATTTGAAAGAAAAAGAAGGCATTCAGGCTGTGTTTACAGCCATCGAAGCCGGAATGAACTTTATCGATGTTTCCCCTTATTACGGACATTATAAGGCAGAGACTGTTCTAGGCAAAGCGCTGAAGGATATTCCTCGCGACCGTTATTATCTTTCTACGAAAGTCGGACGCTATGGCAAAGACGGAGTCAATACATGGGACTACTCGGCAAAGCGTGCGACGGAGAGTGTATATGAAAGTATGGAACGTCTGAATATTGACTTCATCGATTTGATCAATGTGCATGATATTGAGTTTGCCGACCTGAATCAGGTGGTTAATGAGACATTGCCTGCTTTGGTCGAACTGCGTGAGAAAGGAGTGGTAGGACATGTTGGAATCACTGATTTGCAGCTCGAAAACTTGAAATGGGTGATAGACCGTTCGCCAAGCGGTACCATTGAATCTGTTCTTAGCTTCTGTCACTATTGCCTGTGTGATGATAAATTGGCTGACTTCCTTGACTATTTCGAATCGAAAGAAATCGGTGTCATCAATGCTTCTCCTCTCTCGATGGGCTTGCTGAGCGAACGTGGTGTTCCGGTCTGGCATCCGGCTCCCAAGCCATTGGTAGATGCCTGTCGCAAAGCGATGGAGCATTGTAAAGCAAAGAATTATCCGATAGAAAAGCTCGCTATGCAATTCTCGGTGAGTAATCCAAAGATTGCGACTACCCTGTTCAGCACCACTAATCCGGAGAATGTGAAGAAAAATATCGGCTTTATTGAAGAATCGATCGATTGGGAACTCGTGCGTGAAGTGCGGGAAATTATCGGAGAACAGCAGCGTGTAAGTTGGGCAAACTCTTAAAAAACGATCGATTCTATGGATTATACGATTATTGATGCGCATGCCCATCTGTGGCTTCGCCAAGATACGGTGGTCGATGGTTTTCCTATCCGTACTTTAGAGAACGGACGCTCCCTGTTTATGGGGGAGATTCGGCAGATGGTTCCTCCTTTTATGATTGACGGGGTGAATAGTGCGGAAGTTTTTCTGTCCAATATGGATTATGCCCAAGTCTCGGCTGCGGTTATTACACAAGAATTTATAGACGGCATTCAGAACGATTATCTGATGGAGGTTGTTTCACGCTATCCGGACCGTTTCTTTGTTTGCGGAATGTGTGAGTTTCGCAAGCCGGGCTATCTGGAACAGGCGAAAAAACTGATCGGGAAGGGATTTAAAGCGATTAAGATTCCTGCCCAGCGCTTACTTCTGAAAGAGGGACGGGTAATGTTGAACTGTCCTGAAATGATGCAGATGTTCCGGTGGATGGAAGAGCGGGGAGTGATCTTGTCAGTCGACTTGGCAGAGGGGGCGATACAGGTTCCGGAGATGGAAGAGATTATTCAGGAATGTCCTCGATTGAAGATTGCTGTCGGCCATTTCGGGATGGTTACTCTTCCGGATTGGAAGGAGCAGATTAAGTTGGCACGTCATCCGAATGTGATGATTGAGTCCGGTGGTATCACATGGCTGTTCAATGACGAGTTTTATCCGTTTAAAGGTGCCATCAAGGCTATTCGTGAAGCCGCAGAACTGGTTGGTATGGAGAAACTGATGTGGGGCTCGGACTATCCGCGCACGATAACAGCCATTACTTATAAGATGTCTTATGACTTTGTGGTGAAATCCCTGGAATTGTCGGAAGTGGAGAAAACGTTATTCCTGGGCGGGAATGCGCGGAAATTCTACGGGTTTGCAGAACTTCCGGAACTCCCGTACATTAAAAATATGTCGGAATAGAAAGGAAACAGCCACTATACCGCTAAACAATCACTGTACACATGAAAAAGAATACATATACCATTCCTCTCGCACTGGTTTTCAGCCTTTTCTTCTTGTGGGCGATCAGCAGCAATCTGCTTCCCACAATGATCCGGCAGTTGATGAAAACCTGTGAACTGAACACTTTCGAGGCCTCTTTTACGGAGACCGCTTATTGGCTGGCTTACTTTATTTTCCCTATCCCGATAGCTATGTTCATGAAGCGTTATAGCTATAAGGCGGGAATCATCTTCGGGCTGTTGCTGGCAGCTGTCGGCGGATTGCTGTTTTTTCCTGCTGCCATGCTGAAAGAATATTGGGCTTATCTCTGCATCTTCTTCATTATCGCTACCGGAATGTGTTTTCTGGAGACAGCCGCCAATCCTTATGTCACCGTGCTGGGAGCTCCCGAAACGGCTCCGCGCCGATTGAATCTGGCGCAATCCTTCAATGGACTAGGCGCTTTTATCGCAGCGATGTTTCTGAGCAAGCTGATTCTAAGCGGTACCCATTATACACGCGAGACGCTTCCTGTTGATTATCCGGGAGGCTGGCAGGCTTATATACAACTGGAAACGGATGCGATGAAACTTCCTTATCTGATATTGGCTCTGTTGCTTCTTGCGATAGCGGTCGTATTTGTTTTCTCAAAATTGCCGAAGATTGGAGATGAAGGAGCGGAACCTGCATCCGGAAAGAAAGAAAAACTGATTGATTTCGATGTGCTGAAACGCTCGCATTTACGTTGGGGAGTCATCGCGCAGTTCTTTTATAATGGTGGGCAAACAGCTATCAACAGTCTGTTTCTCGTTTACTGCTGCACCTATGCCGGTTTGCCGGAAGATACGGCTACCACTTTCTTTGGACTGTACATGCTGGCCTTCTTGCTAGGGCGCTGGATTGGTACGGGATTGATGGTCAAGTTCCGTCCGCAGGATATGTTGCTGGTGTATGCTTTGATGAATATCCTTTTGTGTGGTGTCGTGATGCTATGGGGAGGAATGATCGGACTGTATGCGATGCTCGCCATCTCTTTCTTTATGTCTATCATGTATCCTACACAGTTCTCTTTGGCACTGAAAGGACTCGGAAATCAGACAAAGGTTCGGCCTTTCTGGTAATGGCAATTGTTGGTAATGCCTGTCTTCCTCAGTTGACAGCGTACTTCATGCACGTTAATGAACATATTTATTATGTCGCTTATGGCATACCGATGATTTGTTTTGCGTTTTGTGCCTATTACGGTTGGAAGGGCTATAAAGTAATTGATTAATAAATTTATCTCAAACAAATAAAATGAAAGCAGTTCAAATTGTCAATCCCTCCGAAATGAAGGTGGTTGAACTGGAAAAGCCGGCCGTCGGTGCCGGTGAAGTATTGGTAAGAATCAAGTATGTCGGCTTCTGTGGCTCCGATTTAAACACTTTTCTGGGGCGTAACCCGATGGTGAAACTCCCTGTAATACCGGGGCATGAAGTAGGAGCAGTGATTGAAGAGATCGGTCCGGATGTTCCGGCTGGCTTTGAGAAAGGGATGAATGTAACATTGAACCCATATACCAATTGTGGTAAATGTGCTTCGTGCCGTAACGGGCGTGTCAATGCCTGCGAGCATAATGAGACATTAGGCGTACAACGGAATGGAGTGATGTGCGAATACGCCGTGCTTCCTTGGACGAAGATTATCCCGGCAGGTAATATCTCATCCCGTGACTGTGCTCTGATTGAGCCGATGAGTGTAGGATTTCATGCTGTTTCCCGTGCTCAGGTCATCGATAATGAGTATGTGATGGTGATTGGCTGTGGTATGATTGGGATTGGCGCTATTGTACGTGCTGCCTTGAGAGGAGCGACGGTGATTGCGGTCGATCTGGATGATGAAAAACTGGTACTGGCCAAAAGAGTGGGAGCGTCTTACGCAGTAAACTCTAAAACAGAGAATGTACATGAGCGGATACAGGAAATCACCGCAGGGTTTGGAGCTGATGTCGTGATTGAAGCTGTCGGCAGTCCTGTGACTTATGTAATGGCTGTGGATGAAGTTGGCTTTACCGGTCGTGTGGTTTGTATTGGCTACGCCAAAAAAGAAGTCGCTTTTCAGACCAAGTATTTCGTCCAGAAAGAACTGGATATTCGTGGTTCCAGAAATGCATTGCCTGCTGATTTCCGTGCGGTAATCAACTATATGAAAGAAGGTAAGTGTCCGGTAGAAGAACTGATCTCAAAGATTGCAAAACCGGAAGATGCTTTGGAGGCAATGAAAGAATGGGCAGCTGATCCGGGAAAGGTATTCCGTATCTTGGTAGAAATGTAGATAATTTATTTTACAGAATCAACCGCTTAGCCCATTGTATTGAGAATAGGAAGAAAGAATGATCCCGTTGGTTTAAAACCAACGGGTCGTTCCTTTAAAACCAAGACACCGTTCCTTTAAAACCAACAGATCTTTTCTTTTAAAGAAATTCTAGATGTTTTTTATCTGTTGAGAATCAGTGTTTTACGGACTGGCCCTAAACACGGGTCAATAAATGGTTATCATTCTTTACATAACTGCGTGGCATTAAAAGATTGAAGTATAATTTGTGCTTTTAGTCTTTAGAATGTTCTTCTATTATTAAGGATGGAATGATAATTGGCTATGATATTGAATCAATCCTTCCATCGGACTTTGGAGAATCTTACCTATCTGAATACCTGTTTGTCGGGCAGCATCCTGTAGAATCTCTTTGTAACAGTAGGCTATCGATCCGATGAAGTGTACCGGATATTGCTTGTAATCATACTGCATCACATTCCTGCGAAAGAAAGCTATAAAGCTGTTCATAACTAATTGGCGGATAGCCGGTTCTTCCAAATGCTGTGCGATAAAAGGAGAGAGACTGGCCAAAAAACGATTGGGAAAGGGCTGGCGATAAACCCGGTCGATGATTTCGGGAGGCGTCAGATCGAACTGCTTCAGAAACTCTTCTTTCAAGGTGGCAGGAAGTTGATTTTTCAGAATATCTCCTACCAGCAGTTTTCCAAGTACGGCACCGCTACCTTCATCTCCCAAAATAAATCCGAGAGGAGAGATGTTACTGACGATCTCTTTTCCATTGTAAAAACAAGAATTGGACCCCGTCCCAAAAATACAGGCGATACCAGCCTCCTGGCCACATAGCCCGTGGGCGGCAGCCAGCATATCCGAATTAGCTTTAATATTCCCGATAACGGGCAGACTGTCTGCAATAGCCCGTCGGAGGACGGGAGCTTTCTCGGGTGTACAACCTGCTCCGTAGAAGTAAACTGCATTGAATTTCCCTTCCGGCAGTTGAGGCAGAAGGGAAGCTGTCAGCTTCTGTTGGATTTCTTCTTCCGACTGGAAGAAAGGGTTGATCCCTTTCGTTCCAAGTCGCTTGATAACTGTGCCGTTCAGTACGACACACCAGTCTGTTTTGGTAGAACCACTGTCTGCAATGAGTATCATATCTTAATGTATATTTTCTTTTTATATAGAATGTAGCCTATTGCCCAGTTGAGAAGGACAAAAAGCAGGGCAAATACCAGTGAGCCTCCTTTATCTCCGAAGACAGGTTGTAGGAGTGCACTGTAAATATAGCCATGTAAAGAAGTCGCTTCACCTTGGTAGGTCATAGGAATGACTGCCAGCGTAATCGCCAGAATATCTGCCAATACATAAATAAATAGCGGATTTACTCCAAACGATTCGAAGAAACGGCTCCAGTTTTTATAACCTTTAATGTCAATGATCCATACGAGTAATGCCAGAAAACTGGAACCCAGACCGCAGGTTACGAGTACGAAGGAAGGAGACCATACTTTCTTGCAGATAGGGGAACCATAACTCAGTAAGAAACCTGCGAAAGTAAGGATAGTACCTATCAGGAACAAACGTTCCAGCTTCTCATGAATATCTTTCACTTCCATCAATAGCTTTCCGGCACAGAAGCCGATTAGGACGTGGGCGATGGCTGAAATAGTACTAAGCAGTCCTTCCGGATCAAGTATCTGACCGCCATAGATATGAGCTTGTCCTAATACTGCACGGTCGACGATGGAAAGAATATTTGTTTCGTCGTAGACATATCCATTGCCGAGGGCAAGGATTGCAAAATAACTAATGAGAAGTACAGCAATTAAATAAGGTATATATTTATGCTTCATGAGTAAAGCGACTATGGCAGTAACTCCATATCCCAAAGCAAGCCGTTGCATGACTCCGAGAATGCGAATCTGGTCGATAGGGAAGGGATCGTGCTGGAAGCAGAGAATGGAAAGCCAGCTGATGCCAATTCCAATCAGGAAAATGATCACGGTCCGTTTGAGAATTTTTAAACCCGCGGGAACACTGAAGGTGAAATTGTACTTTCTCAAAGAGATGTACGTGGAGATTCCCATAATGAACATAAAGAATGGGAATACCAGATCGGTAGGAGTTAATCCAATCCACTCGGCATGTTTGAGGGGAGCATACGCATGTTGCCAGGAACCGGGCGTATTTACTAAGATCATACCCGCGATGGTGATGCCCCGCATCACATCGAGTGCCAATAGGCGTTTGTTACTTGTTGTTACATTCATGACTGTTACTTTTTAATGTGTTAAGTTATAAGTAATTCAATTTTATCTCTTTTTTCCGAAGGAACTGTCCAGTCGATTGCGGATCATCCATGAAGCAAGGATGCCGGGAATGGTGCATACGCATACCCAGATAAAGAAGTTGGTGTATCCGAGATGTTCCTGTATCCATCCTGCCGGCATTCCCGGAAGCATCATGCCAAGTGCCATAAAACCTGTTCCAATGGCATAATGAGCTGTTTTGTGTTCACCATCTGCAATATAAATCAGATAAAGCATATAAGCAGTGAAGCCGAAGCCGTATCCCAACTGTTCGATGGCTACACAAATGGAGATTAACAGGAGGTTGTCCGGAGTAGCTGCTGCCATCCAGACATATAAAAGGTCGGGGAGGTTGATGGCCAGCGCCATGGGAATGATCCATTTCTTAAAACCGTCACGGGAAACGAGGAAACCGCTGATGATGCCGCCTATCAGTAGGGCGGCGACGCCGATGGTGCCATAAATGACTCCGACGGATGCGGTTGATAATCCCAATCCGCCTTGTTCGGCACCATCCAATAAGAATGGAGAGGCTATTTTAGCAAGTTGGGATTCTCCCAACCGATAGGTGAGCAGGAAGAAAAACATAAGTCCCAGGTTTTTCTTCTCAAAGAAAGTGACGAATGTCTTAAAGAAATCTTCCAGTAACTTACCCGGTGTTAACCCCGGTCTTTTGACATCTGAAGCAGGGTGAGGGAGAATAAAGCGATGGTATAGTGTCAGTCCGAGGAATAATCCTGCCATCAGATAGAAAGTGATGCTCCAGGCCATTGGAACATTGCCATGCGATGTTTCCAACCAGCCTGCCAACATAACCAGGATTCCCTGCCCGAAGATATTGGCGAAACGATAGCAAGTGTTTCTGATGCCTACGAAGAAGGATTGTTCTTTGTTGTTGAGGCCAAGCATATAAAAGCCGTCAGCCGCAATGTCATGCGTGGCAGAACTGAATGCCATCAGCCAAAAGAATGCAAGAGTGAGTTGCACATAGTGTGGAGTCGGGATAAAAAAGGCAATACCGGCGAAACCGGCAGCAATCAAACCCTGCATGGCAATAATCCAGGAACGCTTTGTCTTGACCAGATCTACGAAAGGACTCCATAATGGTTTGATCGTCCAAGGCAGATATAACCAGGAAGTATAGAGCGCTATTTCTGTATTCGACAATCCCAGGCGCTTGTACATGATAACGGCAATCGTCATCACAGCCACATAAGGCAGTCCTTCCGCAAAATAAAGAGTCGGAATCCAGCTCCACGGATTTCGATTGTTTCTTGGTATTATGTTCTTGGCATTTCTTGTTGATATCATGGCATTAGTCTCAGATGTTATTCATATTGTTTTTCAAGTCTGCTTCCGGGATAATAGTGAGCTAAAATATCTTTGTAATAATAACCTCGCTCTCCCATTACTGCCGCACCGATCTGACAAAGTCCTACTCCGTGTCCCCAACCGGCTCCCGTCAGTGTAAAGCGGGTTGGAACATTTCCCTCTTCTCCTTTTTCCTTATCCACAAGGAATGCTGAACTATAAAGATGGGAAGGCGACAATGTACGTCGGATCTCTAATTCTTTTCCGATGGTCAGTGTCCGTAAAGTACCTACTATCTTTAATCGTATCAGGCGTCCGGAAGTTCCTCGCTCTACAGGGATTAAGTCTATGATTTCCCCGAAATCAATTCCCGAACGTTGATGGATTAACTCAGCTAGTTCCTGTTGGCTATAACTGATTTTCCAACGGTAGAAATCAGTCGTTTCCTGATCGTAGTTATTAAGAACCTGACTCAGAATCTTTTTATCCTGCGTATTACAGAAAGCATCCGGAGAAGTTCGTATCCATCGGTCCGCTTCTTCTTCCTGCGTCAGATCGGGAAGCTGTATTGCCGGACCTGTTATTTGTTTCTCCGAATCAGAAGCATGGGATTCCGGTATGTAATCTCGTTTACCGGTCAGATAAGGATGCCTCACATTCTCCCAACAATTCTGAAACTCTTCCATTGCACCGCCACAACATTTGGAGAATCGCGCATCGCAAATCTTTCCTTCATACATCAGCACCTCTCCACGGGTAGCTGAAACAGCTTCGATAGCTTGTGGAGTAGAAGCACGGGTAATTCCCTGATAGCGCTGGCAATGATCATCCGCACAAACATCAAAGTGCGTATGCGCTTCATGATCATACCATTTGATAAGTTGAGAGTGGAGAGTGGAATGTGGAGAGTTGGCTGCGCTGTCCGGCTGTATAGTAGCTTTCCATTTTTCATTCTCCACTCTCAATTTATTGATCAGCCAGCTTCTGGAAATGACTGCATGCGCTTTCAGTAGTTCCAAAGAGGCGGTGGCACTCATTTCTGATGAGATGACACTTGTCAGGTAATCTTCTATAGAGATTACATTGATGGCGGTCAGTGTCTCTCCTTCGACAATGATTTTCAAAGCTCCCTGGAAGCGTTGTACTTCTTTGCGTTCCCAATGAAAATTGATGCCGATGGTGACATCCTTTAGCTCAAAGAAGATCCCGGCATTTGGCTGAGGGTAGAATATCAATTCATCGTATTCTTTCCCTGACCAGTATATCTTTTCTTTTTGATAAACAGCCTTTTGTGCCCCTGAAACCTTTGTGCCGTCAGGAGTAGTGAAGCTTTCGGGAAAAGAAAATTCAATTTCTTTTCCCGAAAGGATACCGACTGTAATCTGAGGTTCTTCCATTTCTTCTTTACTAGGATGTTTGATCGGTGAGTGCTTTTAACTGTTCCTGTGACAAACTGACCTCCTTGTAAATCTGAGTGATTTTTTTAGCTGTTATCTTATCCAAATCTTCTTCTCTTACAATGGGGAATACGCCACACATCTCCGCAATAGCCGGGCTTATCAATAAGCCTTTTTTCCCTTGGGCATAATAACATTCCGGCCGATGTTTAGAACGTAGGAAAATAATACAGTTCCACTGTTTTATTTCATCGCCTCCAGTGCGGTTTACTGTTTCGAGTCCATACCAGGCAATCACATTGATTAAAGGTTCTTTGTCATGATAAATAGAAACTATCTTATCGTAAAGATACTCAAACATTTCAATGATCCCTCTTCTGTTTGGAGATGAAATGCCAATGCTCGTGGTGAACCCGTTTTCTAGATGACTATGTACGCTATCTTCAGAACTAAGCATGTCCGATATGAAAGTCATCCCAAAAGGATTGGCAATCTTTTCCTCTTTTCCTGCTGCCTGAAAGTGCATATGGTCAGGGGCGGAAGCTCCGCATTCCGGTCCGTTATATAAGATGAGGAACTCGTTCATGTTTTCGGCAAGGAAAAGCATATCCTCAAAACGGTTTTTGATGGTTTGCGGGGTATGTTCCTCTTCAATTATAGTCAGATGCCGGCGGAAAATCGGATAGGGATTGAGGCATATCTCATAATGTCCGAGTGACAAAGACGTTTGTTCTGCCGGGCGATTGTCATTGCACAGAAAACAAGGTCTTTCTTGTATGGACTGAGAGTCGGTCTGGGCCATTGTAGAGATTGCCCGTTGTGGATTTGGGAAGAATCTGACTCTCTTGGTGTCCCCTCCTAGTTTGAGTTCCAGCGTCTTTTCTTTTTTAAGATTCTGTTCTAATTCCTTATAATTCTTTTTTGCCAGCTTCCAGTCTTTTTTCTGTTTTTCTATCATCTCGTTGACGAGACGCTGAAAACTTTCATCGATGCTGTGCATCCGGATTCTTGCCTGTAACTCCCAGGTTCGGATACTGTCTTTGTAGAAATTGTTCCGGTTAATTTTTTCGATATCTAATGCTGCGTCAGAGTTGCCTTCCCAACGGCGGCAAAGATAGATTACATCATAAATACGACCGATCGTATATTCACGAGAAATACTCAGACCTATGGCATAATCTTCTCCATAACTGGTATTGGGGAATTTGATCTTGCGAAGGATGGGAGTGTAGAAGGCCCGTGGGGCACCCAACCCATTGATACGTAAAGCATTGTTGGGACCGTCCTCTACTGTCCACTCTTTATGGTCAATGACACCGGGAGCTATCTCGTTCATCTGAAAATCCGTCATTAGGTAAGTCCCTATCACCATTGCACAGTTCTGCTGATAGAAGGTATCGACGATTTTCTGTAAGGTATGCTCATTCTTATACAGGTCATCGCTATCCAGTTGCACGGCAAATTTACCGCATTTCTCATGGTGTACTCCTACATTCCAGCAACCTCCTATACCGAGATCATTCTCCTGGGGAATGATATGTATTAGTCTATTGTCCGCACTAAATTTCTGGAGGGCTTCGGTGGTACCGTCCGTTGAGTGATTGTCGATCACAATCACATTAAAGGGAAAAGTCGTTTGCTGGCTCAAAGCAGAATTTACGGCGTCACGAATGGTCCGGATACGATTACGGACAGGTATGATGACAGATGCTTCAAACTCAAAAGCTTCTCTGTCCAGGTTTACTGTTCGGGAAGAAGGTCTTACATAGGCATTGATTTCTTTCAGATGCTTGATACAAACTTTCTCCATTTCGATCTGTACTTCCCGATTTTTAGGATTTACGTAGTCGAATTGTTTTTCTCCGCTTTTCCGGGTATCTGTTTCTATTTCTGTGTAAAGGAACTCATTGATATGGATGATTTGAAATAGATTACCTAGCATCAGACGCATTTCATAAAATGCAGCATATTGGAAAACTGTTTCCTCCAGAATACTTGAAGCAAGGGTGAAAATTTCGGAATTGAATAAAAGCACCGAACCGAAATCAAAATCATCCCGGAGGCTTCCTTGTTGATAATCAATAACGGGAGCTTGTTTGAGAACTCCGTCAACCAGTTGGTAATGATCTGCGTATACCATTGCATTTTCTGAGGAACTCTGTATAATCTGTGTCATGCGTTCCAGTGCGTACAATCCTAGTTTTAGCGGGGTCTGTTTCGTGTAAAGCAAAAGATAGCTGGCATCATCTGCGTTGTCAGCAATTGTTTTAATCGTACTTGTAGAGTAGAGACCGTTAATGAGGAGACATTCACACCCCGGTAAGCACTCTTTGTTGGTATCAGCGCTTAGCAGGTAGATTTTGTTCACTAATTCTGAAGCTTGCAATTCTTTTACAGTTTGTATCGTATCTTTCGGATTGCCAAAAGGTATGAAGCAATTGATTTTCTTTTTCATTTTAATGTTTTTTTATTAAAGAGCTGTTGATAGGGGCTACTGACGATTTCCTTTTGATGAGCAGGCAAAGCCCCAGAAAAGTAAACGCGGCATTCAATATCAGTAACTCGTAGCTAATTTGATATCCATCGAACCAGGCTTCCGAATTTCTTTGCAATACGTAGCAAAGTGCAGGAGAAAGAATGGCTACTAACGGAATATATGGATCATAAACTTGTTTTTTAGTAAAAATGCCGAAAGCGAATAGTCCGAGAATTGGACCATACGTATAGCTGGCCAGCGTATAAATCGCATCAATCACACTTGTATTATTCAGCAAATTGAATACGAAGATGACGATTCCCATCACGAACGCCATCCCGATGTGCACGTGTTTCCGTATTTTGCAGAGTGCCGCTTCGTCTTTCTTGTGCGCATTCAGAATATCTACGGTGAAAGAAGTCGTCAGGGCTGTCAAGGCCGATCCGGCAGCGGAGTACGCCGAAGCTATCAATCCGATAATGAACAGGATACCGACTATTCCCGGAAAGTAATTGCCTGTGGCGATCATTGGGAACAATTCATCGCTCTTGCCGGGATTCTCGATTCCCTGTCGGGCGGTGAAAGTATAGAGCAATACACCCAGCATCAGGAAGAGCAGGATCACGAAGAACTGTGAAATCCCGCTTGTAATCATATTCTTCTGTGAGTCACGGAAGTTCTTGCAACTGAGATTCCGTTGCATCATATCCTGATCCAGCCCGTTCATGGCGATAACGGTAAAGACGCCTGCCAGGAATTGCTTGAAGAAATATCGCTTGTCGTTGACATCGTCAAAAAAGAACATTTTGGAGAGATCGCTGTCTGAAATCGTTGAGACCAATCCGCTGAAATTCAGATGCAGGCTGGAAGCTATATAGTAGATACAAAGTACAACGGAGACTACCAGACAGAATGTTTTCAGTACATCAGTCCATATCAATGATTTCACTCCTCCCCGGAAAGTATAGAGCCAGACAATGAGTACTGTCAGTATGACATTGATTATAAAGGGAATATGGAAAGGCTCGAAGATGAGTAATTGCAAGGTCAGACATACTAAAAAGAGCCGCACGGCAGCTCCGAGCATTTTGGAAATAAAGAAAAACCAGGCTCCTGTCTTATAGGAAGAAGCTCCGAAGCGATTTTCAAGATATTCATAGATAGAAACCAGATTCATCCGGTAGAAAAGCGGAACGAGTATGAATGCGATAATGAACTGTCCGACGATAAATCCCAGTACCATCTGCAGGTAGGAGAAGCCGCTGGCTTGTACCATACCCGGTACGGATACAAACGTAACTCCGGAGATAGTGGAACCAATCATGGCAAAGGCGACAATATACCATGCCGATTTGCGGTTGCCGACGAAGAAGCCTTCGTTATCCGCTTTATGTCCTGCTATATAGGAGATAGCGAAAAGGATCATAAAGTATGCTATGATAGTAATAGATAAGATAATTGGACTCATATCTGTTGCTTAAAATTCGTTCGCGGGTGAATATATTCAAATATGCTTTTCCTACAAATTGTACAAATGTAGGGAATTTATCAAATAAATGCATCCTTCTTATGAGTTTTTTATTCCGGGTGTGCCACCTGTATCATTTCTCGATGAGTGCCAGTTTTTGTTGAGAGAAGGAAGTTCAGAAGATATCTTCTCTAATGAAATGCCTGTAGTGACTGAAGTGTCGTGCATCCAGTCTATGAAACGGCAGGTATCAATCGTGCGGGGATGTTCTTCATCAGTTGCCAAGGCAAGGTAACCTCCGTCGTTGCTCAGTTGCGGAAATTTGGATATTTCGGTTATACTTTTGCCGTCAACCTTATGCTTTCTGATCAGTGTAGTTGCGGAGTGAGTAAAACAAATATATCCTTTGCCGGGAATAACAAGGTTTGTATTTTCATCTTCCTGTTTGAGTATTGTGGTACTGAATATTTCTCCCGTTGCTCTCATTTTAAACAGACGCAGAGACTTTACAGTGATATCCTGATCAGCAGGATTATAGAATTCGATGTATTCGGCACCGTCTTTGGCATTGTCATACATCACTTCGTTGAATAGTAACATATTTCTCACATTGTCAGGATATTCCGGCGATTCCGGTGTGTCAGGCTTGTCCGGTTCATCCGGAACGTCCGGTATGTCGTCCGGTTCAGTACTTGTTATTACATCATCAGACAACTGTATATGATGGAAAGTGAAACCGTCACAGCGGCTTTTTGTATAAACGCAGTATATGCCGCAGCAGATTGACTTTGTGATACTTGCGTCTTTTATTTGTTTCTCCTTCGTATATTCGGTTTCCGATTCCATGCGTGTCCAGAAAGTCCAGTAGCCGTTGGCGTCGCATTCTACTTTGATAAATAATTTCGGAGAATTATTTCCTTTCATGAGTTCTCTTCCCGAAGCCAGTAATTTGGATTGATTCCCATTTTGCCGGTAAAGTGCTACATTGTCTTTTGTTCCTCCTATCTGAATGTAATAGCCGTTCAGATCTCCGGAAA
>OBWF01000503.1_pt1 | contig 17824 bp, 16 predicted proteins | sample 1495211 | NCBI WGS metagenome assembly OBWF01 (sample SAMEA2580051, study PRJEB22360) | human gut metagenome | reverse complement strand
GTATAAGCCGGGGGGGGGGAGCCAGTCCCCCGGCTCGCCCGCTTTCAATCATTTAAATCGCCGTATCTACTCTGCAGACGAAGATCCACCATCAACGATTGCCTGCTCAGACTCAGGAATCCCATCGGCACCCGTGCTCTGTTCTTGCTCCACCTCTTCGCTGATTGCGGAGGCGGGGGTCGAGCCCTTCGCACCCACGATGTAGGCAGCCCCAAATCCTAACGCAATGGCAATCAAGGTCAAAATCACGTAGACAGGCCAATGGCGCTTAATATACGAAAACACGTTGACTCCTTAGAGCTCCGTCTACGAACGGCGGATAACCTCGGTCACGACCTCGGATACCGTGGCAATGTTCGTCGGGTTGACATTGTGGGGCAGGTCGTCCTCGGTACGAGCGCAAGCCAGACGCGTGCCGTCCACGCCGGCGATGGTGAGGGCTCGGCGGCTCGCCTCGAGCGCGGCATAGGCATCGGTCTTGGCATAGGGCATCTCGAGCGCGCCACAATCGACATGGAACGACTTGCAGACCTTGCTGACCAGGTTCATGATGCGGCGATCGCCCTTGAGCAGTTGTTGTTCGCCCTCGACCGTCACAACCGAAAGCCTACCGGCGCCGACGGATTCAAGATTGATAAAGAATACGCCGCGGAGCTTATCGCGATGCGAAGCCAAGAAGGCCTTCATGCCGGCGCCATCACAATCCGAGGCGCCCGTTGCCACAAACCAGATATCGTGACCGAGCAGCTCATCATCGCCCATAGAGGCGACAGCCGAGAGCATATCTTCGGAAGAAGCGCCATCGGAAGACGTAGCGCCACCCTTCCAGCCATCGTTATCGTCCTCGAAGTTATCCCACGAACCGATACCGCGACCGGACTTCTTGGCATCGTAATCGTCTTCGACGCCCAGCCAGTCACTCATGCTGTCCTGCTCGTTTTTCTTTTTACGGCCGAACAGACCACCCAGGCCGCGCTTACGAGACTTGGGTGCCGCCGGGGCGGGAGCCGAAATGGTCTCGATCGGCTGCGCGCCCGACGCAACGGGCATAGGAGGCGCAACGGGTGCCGATGTGGGTTCGGGACCCTGGGCAGTAGCAAAGGGATCGTTGACCTGTGCGGAGGGGTCGGGAAGGTCGAACAGCGACGTGCGAGACGCAACGTTTGCCTGCTTCATAGACGGCAGCGACGGATCGGGGACCGAAGCCAGCGGAGACGAGGAAGGTGCAGGCGACGGTGCCGACGACGGATCGGGAACATTCATCTGCGGACGCGGCGATGCTTGGGAGGAAATCTGGGCCATAAGGGAATCGACCGTTTCGTCCTGGGTGGGAGCGACATTGGCAACCGTGGCACCGGAACCACTCGGGGTCGGCATGGTGAAAATCTGCGTGGAGTAAGGCCTCGACTCATCCGTTTCGAGAGTCTCGGAAACCGCAGGCACTTCCTCCTGCTCGGCCTCGGTCGAATCAGCTTGCTCGGCTGCCGCGTATTGCTCTTCGCCAGAGTTGGCCTCGACGGGCTCGTCCTCGGCAGCATCAATGGGCTCGTCATCGTCCACCGCGTCGCCCTGTTCATCGGAAACAGGAAGGGACTCGGCAATCGCGGTGCCCTGCTTTTCAAACGTTATCGTGGAATCGAACTGCGCGGCATCAAACGACATGGTGCTATCGACGTGCTGCTGAGCCTCGAAAGACGTCGTCGCCTCAACAACATCCGCGGACGCCGGTTGCTGGGACTCAAAGGACGTTGTAGCTTCGGCGGCGTCGACGGGCGCGGACTGCATAGCCTCGTTCTGCTCGAACTCTTGCGCCGCGTGCTCACGTGCCGCCTCGGCTGCCTGCTGCTGAGCGATAGCCTCCTGCTCGGCAGCCTCACGTGCGGCAGCGCGCTTCTCCTCGAAATCGTCGACAAATTTCTTGCCCTTTGCAAGCGCACCCTTAAAGAAGTTGGAAGCGCTGGCGCCAATCGACGAGAACGCGGATGCAATGTCGGCATGGGGCGTTGCCGCGGGAATCTCGGCCGAGAAATCAGTATCGCTCTCGTAAGACACGCGCCTCGGCTGTTCAACGTAATCGTCGTCAGACTCGTCCGCAACGTCTTGCGCCGGCGCGGCGGGAGCCAAAATGTCCAGTCCTGCCGCGGGATCGATCGCGGACACCGCCTCGGGCTCGGCAACGGCAGCGGCAACCGCGGCAGACTCATCATCCACGGTGACAGCGGGCGCAGGCGCAGTCACGACGGGGGCAGGCTCGGGCTCAAACGTCGGCTCCTCGCCCTCCTCGTAATCGAGCGTGCAGGACTCGGGAAGCATTCCGAGCGCACGGATGGCATCCGAACCAAAGCGGATGTTGCCGGCGGCATTGCGATAGAGCTTGGGCTCGGGCTCGGCCGCGACAGGCTCCTCCGCCGACTCGGCAGCGGAAACCTCGTCATTGAACTCTTCAGCCTGGACAGCCTGATTCTGATCCTCGGGCACGATGGCGCCAATCAGCGTCTCGTCGGCAGACGCACCCTCAAAGCCCTCGATCTGCTCGTCGAAAGCCTCACCCTGTTCGGGCTCGGTCTGAGTGTCGGGAGCAATCGGCTGACCGAACTCGTCCTCGGCGTAGGTAGGCTCTTCGTACTCGATGGTGTTGCCGTAGTCGTTTTGCTGCTGGGCCGCGGCATACTCCGCCGCTGCACGCGCCATTTCCTCGGCACGACGCTTTTGCTCCCCAAAATAGGTATCGAACGGAACATCGTCGGGAAACTCGTTTTCGCCCTGGAAGGGAGCAACGTTGTCCATAACGCCGAGCATAGCGGCGACAGAAGACTTGTTGCACACCGCGCCGGACGTATAGGGAAGAATATGGCGGTTAGAGATGATGTTTGCCGCGTTGGCAAGTGCAACGAGGGAAGCGAGGATCGCGACAATCCACAGCAGAACCTTGAGCGCGCCGGGGAGCGGCAGGATACGCAGGATGGCAACGGCAGCGGGGGCAACCGTGGCAACGGGCAACAGCTTGGCGATGAGCGCACGATACGAAGCATAAGGCTCGCGGGCGAGCAGCTCAGCACGGGGAGAGTCGTAGTGTGCGACAACGACCACCGGGCGGTTACGCGGGGACGCGAGCGGGCCCGAGGCCTTGTGGTAGGCGATGACATTTTGGCTCACGCCCGTCTTGCCCAGACGCGAAACCACGGGGTGGCCCGTGCGCTCGAGCACGTAAAGAACGGCGCCGACAATAGCCAGCAAGGTGCCGACCAAGCCGATACCGCCGCCGATGCCCATCAGCAGGGCGCCGGCAAACGCAAGAATACCGGTAACGGCAAATGCCAATCTACTGGGCGCCGGGGCATTGAACTCCTGAACCTCGGGATCAAAGCCGTGGTTGCGGAAGATCTGAGCGATATCCTCGGCAGCCAAGCGCTCTTCTTCGCTGCATGCCGGCGTAATGCCGGTGTTCTGCAGCAGGTGGTTAATATAGTTCTGGGTGTTCGCCATGTGCGCTCCACATCCATAATCCGACAAATAGGCCCAATGCATGCACATTAGAACCGTATATAGTCGAAAGTATACCCCGAGCGGGCGCAAACGACCGAATTCGGGCCATCTTAACGCCCCGAGCGGACAAGGATATAGCCTAATCTCCATATCGGACTAAAATCATGGCAGCAAACCACCTTCTCATGCGAGGACTCTATGACGGCAAGCGACGCGACCGCGACAATTAAAAAGGGGAATTCGGAGCCCAGTTTCGATAAAACGGCTCAGCGCATCCTCAATCTTTTCTTTGTGCTCAATAGCTCCCCCGAACCGCTGACGACCGAGCAGATCGTCTTGGATTCTGACCTGGGATATGGCTCGGGCAACATCGACTCGGATAAGCGCAAGTTTCGGCGCGATCGTGACAAACTGCTCGAGCGTGGCATCTTAATCAAGGAGGTTCGCCCCGCCGGCGCGCAGGAGACCGAGGAAAGCTCGTGGACAATTGACCGCGAGCACACCTTTGCAGCAGGCGGCCTCATCACCGCAGACGACGCCGATATCCTGCTCAACGCCATCGACCAGGCACTAGCGGCCGGCTCATCCACTTTTGCCGCACCGCTTGCCGATATTCGATCAAAGATTGCCTACCTCACCGGTAGGACGACGGCGGACGAAGCACCGATCCGCCGCTCTCCCACCGTCGATGCGGTATGGAGCGCCTTTGCCGAGCGATGCGCGCTGCGATTTTTATATCAGAACGGACGCGGCGAGCAGAAAGAACGTACCGTCTGCGTCTACGGCATGTTCGAGCGCGAGGGCGTGGCGTACTTCTGCGGCCTCGACAACGTCACCGACGACATCAGGACATTCCGCTGCGACCGCATCGTACGCGCTTGGCGTCCTTCGAAGGCCTACGTCATCCCCGCGAACTTCAATCTCAACGACTATCTGTTCTTTGAATTCGATTTTGCCGACCGACCGCCCGTTGCAGCCACGTTCTCGTTCGCCCCCCAGACGCAGATCGATATGATCAACGGCCTCACGCGCGGGCGAGGTGAGCTCGCACACACCGATGTGGGATGGACCTGGACCGTTGACGTGCGCGACCTTGAAGCCGCCGCCTCATTTTGCATGGCCCACGCCATGGACGGCATGAGGCCCATGGCCCCCAAATCGCTCAAGCAGGCGTGGAACCACCTCATCGAAAGGACGGTGCACGAGTATGCCCGTGCGTAAACTCACCAGCGAGCAGAGACTCTCGCGCGCCATCGACATCATGGAAGCCCTCTACGCCGCCGGCGAGAGCGGCATGACACGAACCGAGATTTGCAGTCGCTTTGACATCACGGGGGTATCGCTCGACGAGATTCTCGAGATCGTCTCGACGCTCGCGGACCGAGAATCGGGCGCGCGCATCATCTGCGAATGCCGCGGCGAGCGTGTGGTCCTCACCGGTGACGCCGGGCGTGTGCTACCGCTGCGCTTGAGTGCCGCCGAGGGCGCTGTGCTCAACCATGAACTTGAATCGTTGGGGATCGAGCCGCATACGGCAGCTCGGATTCGACATGCCCTTCTACCCGAAGAGCTCGGCTATAACCAGCGCGTCTTTGACACCGTCAACCACGGGTCGCACTGGCAGCAGCTGAGCTGCGCCATTCAGGACGGCGTTCGCTGCCGCATCTCGTATCGCTCGATGGACGATGCACGGCCACGCGAGCGTCTGGTCGACCCCTTGCGCATTACGACAAACGGCGACCAAACATACCTGATTGCCTGGGACATCGCAGTCGATGAGCAGCGCACCTATCGCATGGATAAAATCGAGGAACTCGCCTTGACGGAAGACTCCGTCGTGCCTCACGCACCGGACGTCGCATCCCTCCACGATTCCCTTGCCCGGACGCAGCGTAGTGCAAAGCTCTTGATGCCATTCGATATGGCGGAGCATCTGGACTGGGCCGGCATCACCCTAATCGAGCGCAGCGGAGCAGACATGGCAACGGTAACCGTGCATTACGGCTCCGAGCGTTGGCTACTGAGCCAGATAATTGCAGCGGGCGGAGCCATCCGCATCTTGGATGACCCCGCCCTGTCAAAGCGTCTGTGCGATATGGCAAAAACCCTCGTCTGTCCGCTTTAGCGCCGCCGCTCGTGGCGTGCGCGCCACAGTTGCAGATAGTGCCCGATCCGCGCCGATTCGATGCGCTGGTAGGAGCTCGTGGGCAGCGACGTTAAGAACTTCTTTCCGTAGCCCTTCGTCACCAGGCGCGGGTCGGCCAGAATCAGCACGCCGCAATCGGTCGACGAGCGGATAAGGCGGCCGGCCGCCTGCTTGACCTCGAGCACCGCCTCGGGCAGCGAATAGCGCGCCCAAGCGCGGTCTTCGCGCAGGTTGCGCTCGCACGAGAGCGGGTCCGTAGGGCTCGAGAACGGCAGCTTGGGAATGATGACGCAGCGCAGCGTCTCGCCGCTGGCGTCGAATCCCTCCCAAAAGGCCTTAAGAGCAAAAAGCGACGAGGTCGGCTCGTTGATAAACCGGTCGCGCAGGCGACGAGGAGATGAGTTGCGCTGCTGGCAGTTGAGCTCCAGACCCGCACGGGCCATCTTGGGCTCAACGCGGGCGTACAGGTCTTCCATGTCGCGCCGATTGGTGAACAGTGTGAGCACCGATCCGCCCATGGCAAGATGGGCGTCGACCAGCACGCGCTCGAGCGCCGTAAGATAGCTCTCACGATCGCGCGGATCGGGAATATCGCCCGCAACGACTACAGCCATGTTCGAATCGAAGTCGTAGCTCGAGTCCAAGTGCAACGATGAGGATGTTGAAGCACCGATGCGATCGAGGCCGACTGCGTGGTTAAAGTGTTCAAAGCTTTTGGACACCGTCATGGTCGCCGAGGCAAAGATAGCCGTGTGAACCTCGGGCAGCCACTCAGTTGCCAAGGCCTCGCCAATGTCGATGCGCTCTGCGGTCATTGATTCTCCGCCGGCACGCAACCTGCGATTGACCTGCAGCGAATACACGTAGTGTTCATCGGTGCCCTCAATGATGAGTTTGAGGTTCTCGGCCAGCTCGTGCAGGCGGCGCGAGATATCACCCAGGTCGACAACAACCTCGGGCTTGTCGGCGGCGACGGCTTGCACCAGCGCGTCGACGCTCTTGTCAGCCTGTTCCAATGCGTCGATGGCAGTGTAGGCCGACGGTAAGAAATCATGCCAGTCGTCAGATTCGCGCAACTCGGGGCCAATCCATAGATTGGCATTATCATAACCCCCACGGGCACGGCGGCCGAGCTCGCGAACGCCATCGAACACGTCGGCGATTGCCATGCTCGCGCGTGCAACTGTCGACGTCGCCTTGGCAGTAAGGCCCAGATAGAGCGTAGAGCCCTCGGAGGTTGCCAAATCACGGGAAACCTGGCTTAGCGCGCCGGTGCTCGAGCCACCCAGGCGCTCAAACAGAACGCGTGATTCGTCCGCCGACACCACGCGCGCCCACTGACGGCGCGCCTCGCGCTCGATGGAATGGGCCTCGTCGATTACCCAATGACGAATCGGAGGCAAAATCCTGCCCTCGGCCGCAACATTGCGGAACAGCAGGGAATGGTTGGTGACCACCACATCGGCGTGCGCCGCACGACGGCGAGCGCCGTGGACCAAACATTTATCAGGGAAAAACGGACAGAGGCGACGAGCACACTCGCGCGAGGCCGTCGTAAAGTCGGGGCGGTTGACGCTGCGCCACCGAATGCCAAGCGAGTCGAGGTCGCCATCGGCTGATTGGCAGACGTACGCCATAATGACCGCGACCGCCGTGAGCGTGTCCGCCGGATCGCGCTTGGTGGTAATCTCGACCTGGCCGCGGCTCATGCGCTCAAGCTTGCGCAGGCACGGATAGTGGTCATACCCCTTGAGAGCGCAAAATGACAGACCACCGTCCAGTTGCTCGGCAAGTTTTGGCAGCTCATGGTACATGAGCTGGTCGGCAAGATTGTTCGATTTGGTCGCAATACCAACCGTGATGTTGTTACGGCGCGCTGCCTCGGCAAAAGGCACCAGATAGGCCATCGATTTGCCGACGCCTGTGCCCGCCTCAATTACACGATGAGTGCCCGTGACCAGCGCATCGCGGACCTCGAGCGCCATCGCGATCTGCTCATCGCGCGGCTCGTACGTGGGGTACATACGATTAACCAGGCCGCCCGGGGCATAGTCCGCCTCGATTTCCTCGCGGCTCGGCATCCTAAGGACCGGTAGCTCGTCCGCATCAACGCGATCATCGGCCCGATCGGCCTTGAGTACGTCGGCGCGGGCGGCACTGAGAGAGAAGATGGAACCGGGGTTCTGCCCCGCCAAGAAGGAGAAGATGGGACGATAGGACCAGGGTACGTCGGGATGCATGTCGGCCAAGCGCGCCATTAAGCCCTGGGGCAAGTCGGTGAGCGCCACGAGCAACACGCGCCATACGCCACACAGGGCGTCGACATCGGCGTTGGCGCGGTGCGACACCGAGTCGCAGCCAAACAGGTCGGCCATGAAAGAGAGCTTATGCGAGGCCAGGCGCGGAAGCGCGATGCGCGACAGCGCCAGCGAATCGATCCAGATGTCGCTGACGTTGACACCGCCCTTGACCGACTCGATAAACGAACGGTCGAAGGTGGCGTTATGCGCAATCACCGGGCAGCCGCCGACAAAATCGGCGAGAGCGGCCACGGCCTCGACGGCCGACGGGGCATCTGCCACATCGGCGTTTGTAATGCTCGTGAGCTCGGTAATCTCGGCGGGAATCAGCTGTTTGGGATGCACGAAGGTATCGAAGCGGTCGACGACCTCGCGGCCCGAAAGACGGGCCGCCGAGATCTCGATCAGCTCATTGTCCTGCACCGAAAGACCTGTGGTCTCGGTATCGAGGACGATCACATCTTCCTCGATAAGGCCGAAGGACTGCGTTTTGGCGCGTTCGGCAAGCGTGGCATAGGAGTCGATGACAAACTGCGGCGTTCCTGACGAAACCGCGTCCTCGATTAGCATGCAATGCCCGCTCGACGAAGGCCCATACGGATCAGGCTGTCACAGACCTGCGGGAACGTCATGTCGTCGGTGTGGCGTATCTCGTCCGGATACAGCGACGTATCGGTCATGCCGGGAATGGTATTGGTCTCGAGGATAACGGGGCCGTCCTCACTCACGATAAAGTCGCTGCGCGAGATACCCAGGCAACCGAGGGCCTTGTGAGCAGCACAGGCAAGCTCCTGGGCACGAGCGTAATTCTCGGGTGAAATCTGCGCCGGAATGCGATGGATGTCCGTAGGGTCGACATACTTCACGTCCAGATCGTAGAACTCGCAGTCCTCGGGCTTACGAATCTCGACAATCGGCAGAGCGCGCACGTCATCTTCGCCGTATACGCCGACGGTGATCTCGGTACCCTCGATGCACTTCTCGACCAGCACTTTGTCGCCGTACTCAAACGCCTTGGCGATTGCCGCGGGCAGCTCGGAGGGCTCATGGACCAGGGAAATGCCATAGCTGGAACCGTTGACGGCCGGCTTCACAAAGCAGCGCTCGCCACAAACCTCGACGATATGATCGATATCGACTTCATCGCCCACCTCGAGCGCAAGGCCGGGGGCAATGGGAATGCCCGCCTTGGCGTACAGGAGCTTAGAGACCTCCTTGTCGGCACCGCAGGCGCTGGCAAGCACGCCCGAAGCCGTGTAGGGGATACCCAGGGTCTCCATGGCGCCTTGCATGGCGCCATCCTCGCCGCCGGCACCGTGCATGGCGATAAACGCCACGTCAAAGCCGCCGGTCGCCATGGTTACCATAAAATCATCGGCAGCCGTGTCGAGCAGCTCCACCGAAGTGTAGCCGGCCTCCTTCAAGGCAACCACGACGTTCTTTCCCGAATTGAGCGAGATCTCGCGCTCAGCGGAATGACCGCCCGCCAAGACCGCTACGTGCATGTTCTCTAGGCTTTTACCCGGCATGGGCAGACTCCTCCTCTATAATTTCTGCAGCTGATACCATATTGTAGCGATACCCTCTACGTTTCCCCAAAATCGAAAGGCTTCCATGAATCCCAGGACTAAATCTCAGGACATTCGCGACTTGAGCCAAAACGATATTCGCGAGCTCGTGGCCGAGCTTGGCCAGCCCGCCTTCCGCGCGAAGCAGCTCATCGAATGGGTCTTCGAGAAGAACGTTTGTTCGTTTGACGATATGACAAACCTTCCTAAGGCTTTCCGCGAGCAGCTTAAAGAGGCTTTTGCCTTTGACACGCCGACTGAACTAACCAAGCAGGTTTCCAAAGATGGCTCGCGCAAGTATCTGCTCGAGTACCACGACGGCGTTTCCGTCGAGACTGTCGGCATGCCCCGTCGTAACAAGCTTTCCGTCTGCGTTTCCACCCAAGCTGGCTGTGGCATGGGCTGCGCCTTTTGCGCTACCGGTCTCAACGGCCTCAAGCGCTCTCTGACCGCTCAAGAGATCGTCGACCAGGTACTTCATGTATCCAACGACTTTGGCGAGCGCGCCACGAGCGTCGTCTTCATGGGCCAGGGCGAACCATTTGCCAACTACGACGAGGTTCTCAAGGCGCTGCGAATCCTCAACGACCCCGATGGCATTGGTATCGGTGCTCGTCACCTCACCGTCTCTACCAGTGGCGTTATTCCCGGTATTCGCAAATTTGCCGACATCCCCGAGCAGTTCACGCTTGCTGTTTCACTGCATTCCGCCATCCAGTCGACGCGCAATAAGCTCATGCCCGGTGTTAAGAAGTACACGTTGCTTCGCCTTCACGAGGCGCTTCAGCTCTACACCGAGAAGACTGGCCGCCGCCCGACCTATGAGTATGCCATGATCGAAGGCGTCAACGATACGAATCCCGAAATGCAGGCGCTCTGCGACTTCTGCGAGGGAACGCTGTGCCACGTTAACCTCATTCAGCTTAACGACATCGAGGGTAGCCCGCTCAAGCCGTCGCCGATTCATAAGGTTGAGGATCTTCAGCGTCGTCTTGAGTCCCGTGGCATCGAGACCACGATTCGTAACTCCCGTGGTAACGATATTGACGCCGCTTGCGGACAGCTGAAGCAGCGCTTCAAAGTTCAGAAGAACGCATAGGGGAGTCGCATCCCAAAACGTTTCATGTGAAACATCGAACGACCCCGGTTACAGAATATGCAACCGGGGTCGTTTCATTTATTGACCTTAATTTTGAATCAGCTGCTACCTGTCCCATTTTTTACGGCCAAAATAAGGGGTCCTTGTCTCATGAATCAGACAAGGACCCCTCAAAATATGCTGAGTAATTGTTAGGTACCTAATAGCCTACATTTTCCCATTGGTTGCTGACCCAACCTTGATTAATCTTGGGATTCTTCGTTACCTGAGCAGTACGCATGGCAACATCTTCCGTCATAACATCCATTTTCTTTTTGGAAGTATCGACGATATCTTGCGCGCCACGAAGCAAACGACCTCGAAGTTCATCGTCTGTCGCAATCTTATAGCCAGCAAAGGCACCAGCCGCGACAGTCGTCACCAATGCAATCGCTGTTAAAATCTTATATCTCATCTTGGCCTCCTTGATCAAACTGAATCATTTCGCCAAGAATACGAGAGAGCTCTTCCTCGTCTTTAAACTCAATCTCAATCTTATTCTTTCCACGCGAGCTCTTCACACGCACGTTGGTATTAAATACCTGACGAAGCACACGGGCAGCCTTTTTAAAGGACTGAGGCGTTGCAGGCCTTGGCGTCTTAGGTGTCTCTCCTGCAGAAAACAACGGAGCAAGATTTTCTGTCGCTCTTACGGAAAGGCCCTCTGTAACAACTTTCTCTGCAAGTCGAATACGCGCGTCCTCATAGGGAACTGCAAGAATCGCACGTGCATGACCGGCAGTAAGTTTGCCCTCAAAAATCATCTGCTGAACTACTTCGGGAAGATCGAGAAGACGCAGCGAGTTTGTAATTGCAGAGCGTGACTTGCTTACTGCCTTCGACAATGCCTCCTGGGTCATCCCACTGGCATCAATGAGTTGGCGATAGCCCTTAGCCTCTTCGACGGGATTCAGATCAGAACGCTGAAGGTTTTCGATAAGAGCAAGAGCCAGCATCTCTTCATCATTTACCTCTTTAATGATGACTGGCAATTCTTCAAGGCCAGCAAGCTTTGACGCCTGGTAACGACGCTCACCAGCGATGATCTCATAGCCGTTTCCATGCTTGCGAACCAAAAGCGGCTGCAAAACGCCATGTTCTTGGATTGACTCGCTCAACTCGCGAAGTTCAGTTTCGTTAAAGTGAATTCGCGGCTGATTAGGGTTGGGAACGATATCCTCAATTGGTAGTTTTGTTTCAGATGTGGCATTTGAAGCCGATGCAGCCGAACCGCCGGTCTCATACTCGGCCTCTGAGACCAAAGCATTGAGTCCACGTCCCAATCCGCCACGTTTCTTTACACTAGGCACGCTTGATCACCTCTTTTGCAAGGTTCATATATGCTTTTGCACCCTTATTTTGAGGTGCATAGGTAATTACCGGTTCTCCAAAAGACGGAGCTTCGGAGATTTTAACCGTACGGGGGATTAGCGTCTTAAACGCCTTATCACCAAAGTACGATTGAACCTCCTCAACAACCTGATTCGATAGTGAAGTACGCGAATCATACATGGTCATAAGCACACCATAGGTGTCTAAGCCCTTGTTCAGCCGTGATTTGACCATCTTCATTGACTCAAGCAGCTTCGTAACGCCCTCGAGTGCGTAATATTCGCACTGGATCGGAATCAAAACGCTGTCTGCTGCGGTCAAAGCGTTGATAGTAAGCAGGCCGAGCGAAGGAGGACAGTCAATGAAAATAAAGTCAAACTCGTCCTGAATCGGCTCAAGCAAATCTTTGAGGCGGGTTTCACGAGCAATTGCGCTTACGAGCTCAATTTCCGCGCCTGCAAGTTGAATTGTAGCCGGAATAACGAATACCTTTTTACAATTTGTATCAAGAACAAGCGATTCTGCCGGCACATCATTCAACAATGCATCATAGATGCAGTGATTAAGGTCTTCTTTTTCAATTCCGAATCCACTGGTGCTGTTTCCCTGCGGATCAAAATCGACAATCAGTGTCTTACGACCCTGCTCACCCAGTGCTGCTGCAAGGTTTACAGCCGTCGTTGACTTACCGACGCCGCCTTTTTGATTGATGATTGCAATGATACGCGTGTCTTTTGCGTTCTTAGAACGCTTAACGTCGCGAAATCCCACGGTCCCTCCTGGTGTGTATTAAAGCTGTCAAACGGAGGATGTTTCACGTGAAACATTCCGAATCGATATCAACCGCCATGTTTCACGTGAAACACTGCAAGTTGTTAGTATCCATTATGTTTCACGTGAAACATCTAGGCAAGCGGATTCTTCTTTGCCACGCCATTTGCACGAGGCAATGAGACAGATGCTGGATGACTCTTCTTAAGAACAATGAACTCCCTGTGACCCAAGCCTTCAGGCAAATCAATTGCGTCATTCAGAAGCAAAGTGAAGCCGCAAATCTTAGCTGCGGACATGCCGGAAGCAAGCTCCTCATCCGAAGGATTGCCCTTGGTTATAACAAATAGCCCTCCATCCTTCAGATACGGAGCCGCATACTCAACAAGAATCGGTAGAGGGGCCAGTGCGCGGGCGGTTACAACAGAGAACTGCTTCTTATGGCTTCGAGCATATTCTTCAAGACGATCATGAACCGCATGAGCATGTTTCAATCCAAGAGCATTGACAAAGAAATTAACCGCATCAACCTTCTTGCCAACAGAGTCAATATAAGTAGCTTTACGATGCGTGGTTATGGTTAATGGAATACCAGGGAAGCCCGCACCTGTTCCCATATCGAGCAAAGCTCCCTCAGGAGCCTTGTTGATATAGGGGAGCAAAACAAGTGAGTCGAGGATATGAAGTACTGCAGCATCTTCTACGTTAAGAATACGGGTGAGATTGGTTGTCTTATTTGTTTCTAGAACCAAATCCAAATGCTGAATACATTTCCTCAGCTCAACATCAGTTACGCTCAAGGAATACTCTTTGCAATAGGAAGTTAGACGACTCAACATCTCGTCAGCCTGCTGATCAGTAAGTACTAACAACGAAAGCTCCTTTCTGACAAAAATCAGTGTATCGAGAACTTTTGACAAAAAAAGGGGACGTGGAAACCACGTCCCCTTAGCATAAGCTCGAGAAGATTATCGAGCAACAATCACCACATGGCGATCAGGGTCAGAACCCTCAGAATGAGTATCGACGGCATCATTGCCACGAAGTGCAATGTGAACCAGTCGACGCTCGTAGGCATTCATGGGCGGAAGCGAAACACTCTTATGAGTGCGGATGGCACGCTCGGCAGCAGACTGAGCCATGGAAGCAACCTTGTCCTGACGGCGACTCTTGTATCCCTCTACGTCCACTACAACCGGATACCTAAAGCCAAGTTTGCGGCTCACCAGCAAAGAGAACATAACCTGAAGGGCATCAAGGGTGCGACCATGACGGCCAATGAGAACAGCAAGGTCGGGAGCCGTTACATCCAAAATCAGCTCACCCTCGTCGCCCTCATACTCATCGATAGGAGAGTTGGCGGCATCGAAGTGCGAAAGGATGGAACGCAGGATGGAAATCGCAACATCGGCAATGGTGTCGAGCTCCTCATCGGTCAGCTCTTCACCAGCCTTGTAGCGCTGTGCAATCTCGGGATAATCGCCCGCGACCTGCGGGGCAACCTCCTCAAGCATATCCTCGATGATCTCTTCAGACATAACGTACTCCAAAAGTTAGGTACCTAAATAAGATTGATATCCCACTACTTCTTCTTGTGCGGGCGCGGCTTCTTCTCTCGACGAGTGACCTCAACCTGCAGCGGAGCGTTCTTAAGACGCTCCTCCTCATCGGCCTTCGCCTTGTCGATGACCTTCTGCGTCACAAAAATCTGCTGGATAACCTGCCAAGCAAACGAGACGTCGTAGTACAGCAGAACACCAACGGGAAGGCTCCAGCCCATCCAAAGCATCATGACCGTCATGACAACGGCCATCATACGCATGCTCTGAGCCTGCTGGCCGGTCTGGTTGCGCGACATATAGAGCTGCGGAATCAGGGTCAGGACGGCGAACAGGATCAGGCAAACCAGCGCAGGCAGTGCAACCATAAAGCCATCGGCAAAGGAAGCGCTCGGCGTGGTGGTAAGGTCGGGCAGGATGTTGAAGAACGAGAACGTGCCGTCGTTAAAGTACTGCGGCAGGTTACGCAGCAGCGTAAACAGGGCGAACAGGATAGGCATCTGAATCAGAAGCGGCAGACAGCCGGCCAGCGGATTGAACTTGTTCTCGCTGTAGAACTTCTGCATCTCCTCGGCCTGACGCTGAGGATCGTCGGCATAGCGTTCCTGAATCTCGAGCATCTTGGGCTGCAGCACCTGCATACGAGCTGTCGACTTGGTCGACTTAAGCATAAGCGGCGTCAGCAGCAGACGGATGATGACCACCAGGATGATGATGGACAGGCCCCAGTCGACCGCAAAGGTCTGGATGAGCTTGAGCAGCTCGAAAAGGATGTTAACGATCCAATCCCACATGTAAGTTTTCCTCCGATAGCGAGTGCCCGCTAGGGCACAGGGTCATAACCGCCGACGTGCAGGGGATTGCAGCGAGCGATGCGCCTCACGGCAAGCCAGCAGCCTCTCAAAACACCGTGCTTCTCAATCGCCTGGACGGCGTATTGCGAGCACGTTGGGTAATAAATGCAGGCGTCAGGCAATAAGGGCGAAATAACCTGTTGATATATGCGAATAGGAGCGATGGCAACACGTCGCAAAACGTGATTGCTCATCGCTCCTCCCCGGCAACGCCGGCGCGTTTCATAAGCGAACGCAACGCCTTGTCCATCTCCTGCGGCGAGGAAACCCTCGTCTTGGGAGTTGCGAACAAGATGATGTCATAACCCGCAACGGGAAATCCACAGCTGCGGGCGGCCTCGCGCATCACACGCTTAGAACGGTTGCGCACGACAGCACAACCGAGCCGTTTAGCACCAACGAAGGCGACCCTTCCGGAGTCGCCTTCGCCAACCGATTCACATATGGTCATTCGAATCAGAGGGTGATTGAAACGACGCCCCTGACTGAACACATGCTCGAAATCTTGCCGAGACTTAATAGTCTTCATGCGAGATGTGTGTATCGCTGCTAGACAGTGAGACGCTTGCGGCCCTTGGCGCGACGACGGGCGAGCACGGCACGACCACCCTTAGTGGCCATACGGGCACGGAAGCCATGGGTCTTGGCACGCTTACGCTTATTAGGCTGATACGTACGCTTCATCTTAAGTTCCTCCTGCTGCATTTCGAGTGTCCGCGGGGGCGCGGACGCAGATATAGACACGTGAGCTTGAAGATTGTAGGGAAATCAATGTTCAAATGTCAAGAAATCAAAGGTAAAAGGTTGCGCAGTTCACACGGTTCCCCCATAAGCCAAGCTCGATTTAGCGGTGCATGGCAACTTTTCACGATATTTCATCGAGTTTTCAACAGGTCATGTTGGCAATGTTGAGAACTTTTCGTCCGTTTTCCAAAGTTTTCAACAGGTTTTGAAAAGTTGTCGAAAGATGAGAAACATTGCACGGTGAGCTACTATTTGTTCGAAACCTTTTGAAAGATTGCGAGCGGCATGTCTGACGACTTTTACACCATGGTCGATTCCGGAGGCCCGGCACCCGACAACGAGCACATCACCGGCGTGCGCGAAGAGCATGCGGAAGGCGAGCAGACGACCACGCAGGCGCCAAAAGCCATGTACGCCGCGCGCATCGCCGTCTATGACGACATGCTGTCGACACCGCGTGTGATCGTCATTGATCCGCAAGATGTCCGCACGTATTTGGAAGAGACGACCAACACCGTCTACCAGTGCATGAAAGAACAAGGCGGCCATATCTCGCTCATGGTCATCCGCGAGATTGTCGAAAACTTTATCCACGCACACTTTGCCGAGCCCATCATCTCGATTCTGGACGGCGGAGACACCATCCGCTTTGCTGACCAAGGACCAGGCATCGACGACAAGGAACGTGCTTTCGACTTTGGCGTTACCAGCGCAAACAGCAAGATGAAGCGTTATATCCGTGGAACCGGAGCAGGGTTTCCCATGGTGCAGGAGTATTTGGAAAACGCCGGCGGTGCCGTATCCATCGAGGACAACATGGGCAACGGCACCGTGGTTACGGTAAGCCTGAACCCTAAACGCGTGCAGGAAATCGAGCGTGCCGGCGGACGCGGCGCTGCCGTGCGGCCCGAGACGGAACAGCCCACATATCCCCTGCCGGGAGCTTTTGCGCAGCAGCCCATGGCAACGCAGCAGATGCAGCCCCCCGTGGGACAGATGCAGCAGCCCGGAATGCTTCCTACACAAGAACCCCAAGCGGCATCTATGTCGATGCCGCCAAACATGCCAGAGACCATGCCGCTGGCGGATCAGGATGCAGCAGCAATGCAGCAGGCGACGGGGGCACCGGGTGGCCAGCAAATGGGCTATCAACCGTACCAACAGGGATATCCATATCAGCAGATGCCGCCACTGGGGTATGGCCAGCAGTTCCCGCAGCAGCACCAGCAGGGATATCAGCAGCCGTACCAGCAGATGCCGCAGCAGCAGTACAACCCCTGGGCCCAGCAGATGCCTCCGCAGCCTTACCAACAGTGGCCTCAAAGTTTTCAACAGCAAATGCCGCCGATGCAGAGTTCTCAACAACCAGCAGCTCAAATGATGTATCCTAATGCAGCAAATCAGTATGCGCAGCCACAACCGGACGTGTTCGTAAGCGATCGCGGCAACGCCGCGCTGGGCTATCTGGCGCAAAATCAAGCGTGCGGTGCAACCGATCTGGCGAGGGCGTTTGGAAACTCGGCCCCCACTTGGTCACGCACGCTCAATGACTTGGCGCAGGCCGGCTTAGTCATCAAGCATGGCCAGAAATACCATCTGACCGAACTCGGCGCCGCTCGCGTGCGAGCTCAGAGCTAAAGAACGGGAGAGACAGTGGACGAGGAAGCAAGCATCATCCTGGGGGATGCCATCGCCTTTTGCCAGCGCGACGGCCAAGATGCACGCCTCATCAACATGCTGGGGCAATCGCGCGCCATAAGCCTGACCGAAGATACGCTCACGATCGAGGCCCCCTCGCGCTTTGCCATCGCGCAGCTCAAAAAGCATCAGCCGACCATTGAGGCCTATCTGGAAGAAATCGCCTTTGCACCGATTGCGCTCGACATCGTGGCACCGCAAGGCGCCGCGACGGAATCCGCTGCCGCG
>OBWF01000500.1_pt1 | contig 17948 bp, 10 predicted proteins | sample 1495211 | NCBI WGS metagenome assembly OBWF01 (sample SAMEA2580051, study PRJEB22360) | human gut metagenome | reverse complement strand
TTTACCAACTGATGTTTTTTTTAGAGGTGCCCGGAAAACCCGCCGTATTCGCAAAATTGGCTACGAAGAATAATACATGATTAACACATACATTTATATGATGAAAAACTTTTTATTTATATGCATGTTGTTGCTTGGACTTTCTACCAGTGCTTTGGCACAAGAAAGCATTGTAGTAACAGGTGTCGTAACTGATACAAATAAAGAGCCCATGATTGGGGTTAATGTATCAATAAGTAATATACCCGGCTTAGGTGCCATTACTGATTTGAATGGAAAATACAGTATTAAAATGCCACCCTACCACAAATTGGTATTTACTTATATAGGCTTTGAAAAAGTAGAAGTATTAGTCAAAGAGCAACGAACTGTCAATGTCACAATGAAAGAAGCAAGTGCTAGAGAGATTGACGAGGTGGTAATCACGGGTACCGGTGCCCAAAAGAAGTTGACTGTAACAGGTGCTATTACTAATGTGGATGTAGATGTCTTAAAAGCAAATCCCTCAGGTTCTATGGCTAATGCCCTGGCAGGTAATGTACCGGGCATCTTAGCGATGCAAACTTCCGGAAAGCCGGGTAGTGTTTCTGAATTCTGGATCCGTGGTATTTCAACTTTCGGAGCCAGTAATTCCGCATTAGTTCTCGTTGACGGATTCGAACGTAGTCTGGATGAAATAAATGTAGAAGATGTCGAATCTTTTTCCGTATTAAAAGATGCATCAGCTACTGCTATTTACGGTTCCAAAGGTGCAAATGGAGTAGTATTAATCACAACCAAACACGGTAAAGCCGGGAAAATTAATATCAGTGCAAAAGCGGAAACGTTCTACAATATGCTCACCCAAGTTCCTGACTTTGTAGATGGATACACATATGCTTCCATGGCAAATGAAGCTAAAATCACACGTAATCTTGAGCCGCTATATAAAGCGGACGAATTGGAAATATTCCGTTTAGGACTAGATCCTGATTTATATCCCAATGTTAATTGGATAGATGAATTACTACGAAAAGGTTCATGGAGCACTCGTGCCACACTAAGCATGAACGGTGGTGGTAATACAGCACGATACTATGTATCAGGAAGCTATCTTGACCAACAAGGTATGTACAAAGTAGATAAAGCTTTGAAAGATTACAATACAAATGCAAATTTCCGTCGTTGGAATTACCGCATGAATGTAGATATAGACATCACTAAATCAACTCTATTAAAAGTCGGTGTTTCAGGTTCATTACAAAAGGCCAATGATTCAGGAGTTGGCAGTGATGCTATTTGGACAGCTCTTATGGGATATAATGCCATTATGGTTCCTAAATTATATTCTAATGGATACGTACCAGCCTATGGAAATGACAATGGAGATCGCTTTAATCCATGGGTTCAAGCTACAATGACTGGTTATCGGGAAAACTGGAAGAATAATATCCAGACTAATGTAACCTTAGAGCAGAAACTTGATTTCATCACCAAAGGACTTAGATTCGTGGGACGCTTCGGATATGACACAGAAAATAACAACTGGATTAACCGCAGAAAATGGCCGGAACAGTGGAAGGCAAAACGTTTCCGCGCAACAGACGGAACCCTCGATTATGACCGTGTAGCTGAAGAAAGAAAGATGTTTCAAGAGAGCGGTTCCGATGGCCTTAGAAATGAATTCTTTGAAGCAGAGTTACATTATAGCCGAGGATTCAAACATCATCATCTAGGAGGAACATTAAAATATAACCAGTCTTCAAAAATAAAAACGGTAGGCCTTGGAGATGATCTTAAACAAGGTATTGCCAGACGTAATCAAGGATTGGCAGGACGATTTACCTATAACTGGAATTATCGTTATTTCATTGATTTCAATTTCGGATATACCGGTTCGGAGAATTTCGCAGCAGGACATCGGTTTGGTTTCTTCCCTGCCATCTCAGGAGCTTGGAACATAGCTGAGGAGTCTTTGATAAAAAAACATCTTAAATGGATGAACATGTTCAAAATTCGATATTCATACGGTAAAGTAGGTAACGACAATTTGGGAAATACTCGTTTCCCCTACCTTTATGATATTGAAACAATGACTAAAAAAGATGGTGACAAAACTGTAGACACTGGTGGATACAACTTTGGAGATTACACGTTTGACAGATATTATGGTGGTATGCGCTATTCTTCTTTATCTTCGCCTAACGTTACATGGGAAATTGCAACAAAGCATGACCTCGGTATTGACTTCTCTTTTTTCAATGACAAATTATCCGGTTCTGTTGACTATTTTAATGAGAAACGCGAAGGAATCTATATGTTACGCGAATATTTGCCGGGGATAGTCGGTTTAGAAAGTAATCCTAGTGCCAATGTTGGAAAAGTGACTTCTGAAGGTTTTGACGGACATTTCACTTTCCGCCAGAAACTGGGAGCTGTTGGCTTAACAATACGTAGTAATATCACTTATAGCAAAAATGAAATAGTAGATAGAGATGAAGAAAACAACTACTACTGGTATAAAATGCAAAAAGGACATCGTGTAAATCAAGCAAGAGGATTGATATCTTTAGGGTTGTTTAAAGACTATGATGATATCCGTAATAGTCCGGTACAAGATTTCGATGGTTATAAAGTAATGCCTGGTGATATTAAATATAAAGACGTGAATGGTGATGGTAAAATTGACGGTAATGACCAAGTCGCAATCGGTGCAACGACCAAACCTAATCTTATTTATGGATTCGGAATAGCTGCAAACTGGAAAGGTCTAGATGTGAATCTGCACTTTCAGGGAGCCGGAAAATCAACTTATTTTATCGATGGCTCAACAGTCCATATGTTCAAGTTGGGAGATGGCTGGGGAAATGTCCTGTCAGAGATGGCTAATTCCAATCGTTGGATTTCAGCAGATATATCTGGTGATCCAGCTACAGAGAATCCGAATGCTGAATATCCCCGACTATCCTACGGACCTAATTCTAATAACTATCAGCAATCTACTTATTGGTTACGCAACGGGTCTTATCTACGTTTAAAGACTGTAGAAGTAGGGTATACGCTACCAACCCAGCTGGTAAATAAGGTACATTTTAACACTGTCCGTATCTTCTTTGTTGGCACCAATTTACTCACATGGTCTGCATTCAAATTATGGGACCCGGAAATGGGAAGTACGGATGGAAAGAGATATCCGCTCAGCAAAAATTTATCTTTAGGAATATCCGTTAATTTATAATACACGCAATGACATTATGAAGAAAATATACATTATTTTATCATTTATAATAGGGATAGGATTTACCCTCAGTTCATGTTCCGATTACTTGGACTCTGATTATCTATTTGATGAGCGTATGTCAATAGAAGATGTTTTTACAAGCAGAGCTTATTCTGACAAATGGCTGGCACGCGCATACTTCTTTTTGGGAGATAACCATCTTCTCGATGTAGCCAGTAAAGGATATGTTCCTTTCTGTTTTGCTGATGACATGTATTTCGGTGATCGAGATGACCGATATAAAGCATGGAAAAACGGTGAATATAACGAAGGAGGTTTAGCAGGAGAAAGTGCAGAAATCTGGAACAAATGTTATAAAGGCATTCGCCAAGCCTCTATATATTTGAACAATATAGACATGAATACGGAATATACAGCGGAAGAAATTGCTGACAACAAAGCACAAGCGCACTTTTTGAAAGCCTATTTCTACTGGATTATGTTGCGCTTGTTCGGTCCTGTTCCTATTGTGCCGGATCAAGGCATTGACTACATGGAAGATTATGATGCAGTAGCACAACCGCGTAATACGTATGACGAATGTGTGACCTATATCACAAATGAATTAGTTCTGGCTGCGCAAGCTCTCCCTTTAGACCGTGCAATACAAGAAATAGCTCGCCCCACCCGTGGTGCGGCATTAGCTCTTCGTGCCAAAGTTCTGCTATATGCTGCCAGCCCATTAATGAATGGACAAACGCCTGCTGATATTGCTTCAGAACTGGTAGATGATCAAGGTAATCGACTGTTACCAGAAGCTTACGATGAATCTAAGTGGGCGAAAGCTGCTGCCGCTGCCAAGGATGTGATAGAATTGAACCGTTACACGCTGTTTGTTTCTTATGCTACAGACAAAGGGGATATTGCATTTCCTGCAACGATTGCTCCTCCATACCACCCTGAATTCTCAGAACAAGCTTGGCCGAATGGGTGGAAAGACATCGATCCGTTCGAATCTTATCGTGCTATATTCAACGGAACAGTCAGTGCTTTTGAGAATAAAGAATTAATTTTTACCCGTGGGCAGAATACTGGTGACCAAAGCATTAATAACATGGTAATACATCAGCTACCACGTGTTGCTAAAGGATGGAATACACACGGACTTACACAGAAACAATGTGACGCATATTATATGAATGATGGAACTGATTGTCCCGGTAAAGATAAAGAAATCAACCGCGGTGACGGTTCGGAACGCATGTCCGGCTATGTGACGAAAGAAGACGTAGAAGCAGGTCGTTACAAACCTTTGTCAGAAGGCGTCTCTTTACAGTATGCTAATCGTGAGCCCCGTTTCTATGCTTCAGTAGCCTACAATGGTGATGTTTGGAATTTGTTGAACAGCAATAAAAATGCAGGAGAACCTCAAAACATACAAGTCTTCTATTACCGTGGAGACGGTAATGGGTATACAAACTCGATGTTTTGGTTACGCACCGGCATTGGAGTTAAAAAATTTGTACACCCGGATGATATGGGTAAAGGAGACAACAATGAAGAACTTATTAAAAAGAAAGTAGAACCGGCTATCCGTTATGCAGAAGTTCTGTTGATTTATGCCGAAGCATTGAACGAATTAAACGGGCAATACGACATACCTTCTTGGGATGGTAATAAGACTCATATAATCAAACGCGATATCAATGAAATGAAAAAAGGAATTCGTCCTATACGTATTCGTGCAGGAGTTCCTGATTATACCCAAGAAGAATATGATGACCCTATCGAATTCCGCAAAAAGTTAAAACGTGAACGTCAGATTGAATTGATGGGAGAAGGACATCGCTATTTTGATTTACGTCGTTGGCTAGATGCTCCGGTAGAAGAATCAACTCCAATTTATGGGTGTAACACTTTAGCAACTAAAGAAATGGCAGATGTATTCCATACACCGGTAGCAGTACCTTCATTACCAACAACCTTCTCACGCAAAATGTGGTTTTGGCCAATCAATCATACTGAATTAAAGCGCAACAAACGTTTAACTCAAAATCCAGGCTGGACTTATCCGGAATAATCTTATAAACTTGAAAAAAATGAAAAAGATATATTATTTACTCTTAGCCATGACTGTACTGATAGTATGTGCGTCATGCAATAATGAATGGGAATCTGAACAATATGTGCAAATGGTATCTTTCAAGGCACCAGTCAACGCACAAGGAGTAACTCCTATTTACATACGTTACAAGCCGGAAGGGAAAGTAACATACCAACTCCCATTGATAGTCAGCGGGTCAACCATGAATTCCAAAGACTTGAATGTGCATGTAGGATTGGATCTTGACACATTGGATGTGTTGAATGTTGAACATTTCGGCAGCCGTAAAGAACTTTTCTTTAAACCGTTGGAAAACAAGTATTACGAGTTCCCGGAAACAGTACAGATACCGGCAGGCGAATGTACAAGCTTACTGCCTATCGATTTTGCCCTGAAAGATTTAGATCAGGTAGACAAATGGGTATTGCCGTTAGCTATTCAGAGCAACGATCCATCACACAACTACCAGGCCAATCCCCGCAAATTTTATAGGAGGGCGATGTTACGTATTTCCCCATTCAATGATTATTCCGGGCAATATAGTGCTACTGCGTATAAAGTATATTTTAAAGGAAACGAAAAAGAGGCTATAGTTCCGGAATACCATACTTCTTATGTAATAGATGACAAAACTATATTTTTCTATGCGGGCCTTATAGACATTGACCGCTTGGATCGGAAATATTACAAAATTAAATTTGAATTTACAGAAGAGAAAATAGATCTTCAAACACGTAAGCTGAAGATTTCTTCTGATAATGAGGACATAAATCTGGTAGTGAAAGGGCAACCTTCCTATACGGTTGAAGAAGAGATGGATGCTACACGACCTTACCTAAAACATATTTACGTAACAATCAACAATCTGGAATATGAGTTTACAGATTATACTTCAGTTCCGGGTTATCCGCTTGAATATGTTGTAAAGGGATCTCTAACGATGGAACGTAAAATAAATACTCAAATACCAGACGAAGATCAGGCAATTGAATGGTAAATGCCAATTTTAATAAAAAGAAGAGTGAATTTTATAGAAAGTTTACTCTTCTTTCTATATTTGCATACAGAATAAAATACTGAGAATCAAATAACTTCAAAATGAAACATACGCAAATTAGCAGAAGAGAGTTTCTGAAGAATATCGGAATGACCGGAGCTGGAGTTCTTCTTGCAGCAAGTCCCTGGCTTTCTGCCTTTTCAGAAGCCGTGAACACCTCCAATGAAAAATGTCGTTTGGGGGTTATTGGACCAGGCTCACGAGGTCGCTTCCTTATGAGCTTTTTAGTCCAAAATCCTAAAGTTGATATCGTAGCACTTTGCGATATTTACCAGCCTTCGATAGATGAAGCATTGAAGCTTGCTCCCAAAGCAAAAGTATATGGTGACTATCGTGAGCTATTGGAAAACAACAACATAGATGCTATACTTGTAGCGACTCCTCTCAGTTCGCACTGTAAAATTGTAATGGATGCTTTTGATGCCGGTAAACATGTATTCTGTGAAAAAACAATTGGTTTTACAATGGAAGAATGTTTCCGTATGTACAATAAACATCGTAGTACGGGAAAAATATTCTTCACAGGTCAACAGCGTCTGTTCGATCCTCGTTATATCAAAGCTATGGAAATGATTCATGCCGGCACATTTGGAGAAATAAATGCGATCCGCACATTCTGGTACAGAAATGGAGACTGGAGACGCCCAGTTCCTTCTGCTAATTTAGAACGACAAATTAACTGGCGACTCTATAAAGAGTATTCAAAAGGACTAATGACGGAACTGGCCTGCCATCAATTACAAATAGGAAGTTGGGCATTGAATAAACTCCCAGAGAAAGTGATGGGACATGGAGCTATTACATACTGGAAAGACGGTCGGGAAGTATACGACAATGTAAGTTGCCTATATGTATTCGATGATGGCGTAAAAATGACATTCGATTCTGTTATTTCCAATCAATTTTATGGTTTGGAAGAGCAAATCATGGGAAATCTCGGAACTGTTGAACCAGAAAAAGGTAAATATTACTTTGAAAGTATCCCGCCGGCACCCGGTTTTCTGCAAATGATAAACGATTGGGAAAATAAATTATTTGACACTCTGCCTTTCGCAGGTACCAGTTGGGCTCCGGAAACGGCTAACGAAAACAAAGGAGAATTAATCCTCGGAGAACGTCCTAAGAGCGATGGCACTTCTTTGTTATTGGAAGCTTTTGTAGAAGCTGTTATTACTCGCAAACAACCCGCAAGAATCGCGGAAGAAGGATATTATGCGAGTATGCTCTGCCTATTGGGTCACCAAGCGTTACAGGAAGAAAAAACACTATATTTCCCTGATGAATACAAAATTAATTATCTGAATCATCAATCAAAAACATCCGAAGCAGTATGAAAGATACAATCCTGACCGCTCGACGAAAGAAAACAGAGTTGATTACACTGTTCCTGTGTTTTATTATTGCCAATTTGGTCAATTTATACTCTATATTTACGTATAATACTCCTTTGACGGAGATGATAACTTCATTTTTTTATGTGCTCATATTTTCTGTAGCGCTATATATCATCTGGAGCCTTTTACGTATCCTCTTTTATGGCATAACAGCACTATTCAAAAAGAAAAAAGAATAATAACAGATTTATAACATATAATCAACAGAATACTTAATCAATATCAATGAAGAAATTATGGTAACACGAAGAGATTTCCTGAAAACAATGACAATGGCTTCTGCCGGACTGGCAGCAGGAGCTGGTGAAATATTGAATGCACAAACATTGTCATCTTCAAAAAACAAAAACGAAAAAGTGAAGATAGCTTATGTAGGTATCGGTAACCGCGGGCAGCAAATTATTGAAGATTTTGCCCGGACCGGCATGGTAGAAGTAGTTGCCCTCTGTGATGTAGACATGGGTGCCAAACATACACAAAAGGTAATAGGCATGTATCCCAAAGCAAAACAGTTCAGAGACTTCCGCCAGATGTTTGATAAAGCGGGAAAAGAATTTGATGCCGTTGCAATTGCTACACCAGATCACTCTCATTTTCCGATTAGCATGCTAGCTTTGGCATCTGGCAAACACGTATATGTAGAAAAGCCGTTAGCACGTACTTTCTATGAAGCGGAACTTTTGATGCAAGCAGCGCTCAAACGTCCTAATCTGGCTACACAAGTAGGAAACCAAGGACATTCTGAAGCAAACTACTTCCAGTTCAAAGCTTGGATGGATGCCGGAATTATTAAAGACGTGACCGCCGTCACTGCACACATGAATAACGTACGGCGTTGGCATAAATGGGATACAAACATTTATAAACTCCCCTCAGGACAGCAACTTCCGAAAGACATGGATTGGGATACATGGCTCGGCGCTGTTCCATATCATGAATACAATGAAAAATATCATCAGGGAGAATGGCGCTGTTGGTATGACTTCGGAATGGGAGCTTTAGGAGACTGGGGAGCACATATTCTGGATACCGTTCATGAGTTTTTGGAATTAGGATTGCCCTATGAAGTAACTTTATTGCATGAAAAAGGGCATAATGATTATTTCTTTCCTTATTCTTCCACTATTCTTTTCCGCTTCCCACAACGCAAAGGGATGCCACCCGTAGATATCACCTGGTATGACGGACTAGACAACCTCCCTCCTATTCCTGCCGGTTACGGAGTATCAGGATTAGACCCTAATATCCCCACGACTAACCAAGGAGATGTTCCGGCCGCCAAATTGAATCCTGGAAAGATCATTTATACAAAAGACCTGACATTTAAAGGAGGAAGTCATGGAAGTACCTTATCCATCATTCCCGAAGAAAAAGCCAAAGAGATGGCAGACAAGCTACCCCAAATACCAAAGAGCCCGTCCAATCATTTCGAGAATTTTTTATTGGCATGTAACGGTATAGAAAAAACACGTTCTCCATTCGAAATCAATGGAGTGCTAAGTCAGGTATTCTCACTTGGTGTAATGGCTCAACGCCTCAACACTCAGCTGTTCTTCGACAGCCGTACCAAACAAATTACAAATAACGAGTTTGCCAATGCAATGCTGACAGGGATACCTCCACGCAAAGGTTGGGACGAATTTTATAAATTATAAATGAACATAACCACCCATTAAACCAGCTATAAACAATTTACTAAGAATAACATTAAAAATGAAAAAGAACTTCTTATTTACTTTTATTCTGTGCGGCTTCATTATCTGCGCAGACCTGGGAACCTCTTTTCAACGGCAAAAACCTGAAAGGATGGAAAAAACTAAATGGCAAAGCCGAGTATAAAATCGTAGATGGTGCCATTGTGGGTATTTCTAAAATGGGAACTCCAAATACTTTTCTGGCAACAACCAAGAACTATGGAGACTTCATACTTGAATTTGATTTCAAAATTGATGACGGATTAAATTCAGGAGTACAACTTCGTAGTGAAAGCAAGAAAGATTATCAGAATGGTCGTGTGCACGGTTATCAGTTTGAAATTGACCCGTCTAAGCGAGCTTGGTCAGGAGGTATCTATGATGAAGCACGCAGAAACTGGTTGTATCCACTGACTTTGAATCCGGCTGCAAAAACCGCTTTTAAAAACAATGCATGGAATAAAGCCAGGATTGAAGCTATCGGAAATTCTATCCGTACCTGGATTAATGGAGTACCTTGTGCCAATATCTGGGATGATATGACACCTAGCGGATTTATTGCATTGCAAGTACACGCAATAGGTAATGCTTCCGAAGAAGGTAAAACTGTCAGCTGGAAAGACATCCGTATTTGTACAACGGATGTAGAACGTTACCAGACACCTGAAACGGAAGAAGCGCCCGAACGAAATATGATTGCCAACACCATATCTCCACGTGAAGCCAAAGAGGGTTGGGCCCTACTTTGGGATGGTAAAACCAACAATGGTTGGAGAGGAGCAAAATTGAATGCTTTTCCGGAAAAAGGATGGAAGATGGAAGATGGAATTCTGAAAGTGATGAAGAGCGGAGGAGCAGAATCAGCTAATGGTGGAGATATCGTAACTACCCGCAAATATAAAAACTTCATTCTCACGGTAGATTTCAAGATTACCGAAGGCGCAAATAGCGGGGTTAAATACTTTGTCAACCCTGATTTGAACAAAGGAGAAGGCTCTGCTATTGGCTGTGAGTTTCAAATTCTTGATGATGACAAACATCCAGATGCTAAACTTGGAGTAAAAGGCAACAGAAAGTTGGGTTCATTATATGATCTTATTCCGGCTCCAGAGAAGAAGCCTTTCAACAAAAAAGATTTTAATACCGCCACCATTATTGTGCAAGATAACCACGTAGAACACTGGCTGAATGGGGTAAAACTGATCGAATATACTCGCAATACTGACATGTGGAATGCTTTGGTTGCCTACAGTAAATATAAAAACTGGCCTAATTTTGGTAATTCCGCAGAAGGCAATATTCTTCTTCAAGATCATGGAGACGAAGTCTGGTTTAAAAATGTAAAAATCAAAGAGCTGAAATAACTTGCACTGAAAAGCCGATTTCTAACATAAAATCAAGAGTAGAAGGGCATGCACAAAGTGGCATGCCCTCTTAATATTTCAATAAAACAAAATGCAGCATACAATTCAACACTTATACAAGACACATGGTGATGACGGTTTGCTTTATGCTTGGTTTTTATCCATGCATACACGCGTAGATATAATACTCTGCTGCCAGAAATCAGAAAATGAATTAATGCTTGTAGTTAATAGTATATATGACACTCTCCGACAACTGGAAAGAATTGCAAATTATTATGACCCTTCCAGTGAATTATCGCAAGTCAATCAAAGAGCTTCCACAGCTCCTGTTATGATCAGTCAGTCTCTTTACAGGATGATTTCATTGTGCACAGAATATCATAAAAAAACCTTAGGATGTTTCGATGTTACTATCCACTCAGATAATTATAATCAAGATACCATACACTCCATTCATTTATACCCCGAAGCACAAAGTGTCTTCTTTCAACAAGCAGGTACTACAATAAACCTTTCCGGATTTCTTAAAGGTTATGCTCTCGACAAAATAAGAGAAATATTAAAGGTTCACATCATAGCAAATGCCTTAATAAATATGGGAAACAGTTCTGTACTCGCTCTAGGCAATCATCCGGTTGGCACAGGATGGAAAGTCAGCTTTGACGATCAGGCAAGTACTACAAAAAACCATAAAACTCAATCCATACTCCTTAATAACGAATGTTTAACCACCTCCGGAAACAACTCGGATGATCGCAAACACATTATCTCTCCTTCAAGTGGCAAACCACTGGAAGGAGTAAGACAAGTGACAGTAGTAACGGATGATGGAACCACCGGTGAGATTCTCTCAACCAGCCTGTTCGTAGCAAATCAAAAACAGCGCGAGTTAATAATGAGCGAGTTTCTCCCCAAAAGAGTTATTGATTTGGAACTGTGCCAGATGGTTTAGGTAACGGAGTATTCACCGGTAAAGGGACTCCCAAATCCGGCATTCCATCAGCATCCCATCCTATCTTCTGCAATCGTGGATTGCGACTTTCCGACTCTCCCGTATTACCGCTAGGAACACTTCTTGCCTGATACAATATATACCATTCCGTTCCATCAGGCGAAGGAAGAAAGGAAAGGTTAGCCGGGCCATACACTCCATCTTCCGGTCTCTGTTGAAATACAGGAACGGGGCTCTTCTTCCAGGAAGCCGGATTCAGCAAGTCACTATCCGCGTCGGCAGTCAACATTCCGGTACAATAATAAGGAGACCAGCAACCGCTTGCCGCATAATAGACAATGACAGTCCGGTTATCTTTGGAATGAAAATACTGAGGGCTTTCATTTACATAAATCGGATAAGCAGTCCGCCCGCCATCCGGATTTACCCACTGCCGTTCCCATTCATACTCCGGCTTCGAAATCAGAACCCTTTCCGTAGCCAATGTCCAGGGGTTTTCCATGCGGGCAATATAGATGCATTGTGTTTCACTGCCTATCCTCCGATTAGGCCACCCGGACCATAGAAGATAAAGCTCCCCTTTATGTTCAAAAGTTGAGGGATGTATTCCCCAGTTCCAATCGGGATTGGTCATGATCGCTCCTTTCATGCGAAACTCTCCCTGCATAGGGTCAGGAGAATCATTCTCAATCACATAAATCTGATGATTATCTGTATTTCCATCATCGGCAGCAAAATAGATATACCATTTACCATTGATATTCCGTATTTCCGGATTCCAGAGGTTATGGCTATTCGAAGGATCTTTAGGCACCCAGACCTCTTTACAAGTGGAATGAGCCATATCGGTAATATCGGTGGTTACCCACAGATATATTTGCTCATTAGTTTCATGGGTATAATAATATTTACCATTATGGTAAATCGCGCTTGAATTAGCCCCTTCCATAAATAATGGATTGGCATAAGTATCTTTTTCAACATCTTCTTTTTTTCCCGCCCGTTTGGAATTACAAGAGATGTTCAGCAAAACAAGGAATAATAACAAACATAAATTGATTCTCATAGTTTCATTTTTAAGATGATACAAAGAAAAGACTTTTTTTTCATTAATAGTTAATAAAGCGAAAATAAAAATTAAGTTTGGAATATCATTCTCGTCATTACATCGTGACACATCCTGCTGATGACAGGAAAACAGAAAAAAGAGAATGTAAAGACAAACTACCTATTAATAATAAAAACAGAAAGTTTCTTGGTATCATTACACACTTTCACACGAAATATATTAACCCTTTATATACTTCCTCCGAATCATTTATTAATAAATTCTTTCATCGTTTATTATAAACGTCCCCCAAGTTTATTATAAACCCGAACATCGTTATTTCAGCAACAAATATTAATTTTAAGCAACAAAAAGGGCTGCAATTCCCATAAAGAATCGCAGCCCTTAGCTTGTATCAGACTATCCGGCAAGCACTATCCGAAGTGGAAACGCTTGCAACCTGTTATTATATTGTACTTATTATTACTCATTTTTCGTCTATATTATCAATGTTATCGAATTTACTTCCGGTTCTCACTTACAAATATACAACATAAAAAACGGTTTGTCAAGCCCTGCATGCTTCTTTCATACATCTGATGACAAATCAAATGGTAGAATCGGCATCCGGAGTGCTTTCTACCGCTGTATCGGAAGCAGACAACTGATTGACATATTCCTTCGGGAGAACTCCATATTGTGCCTTGAAACACTTGGCAAAATAAGAGGAGGAAGTGAATCCAACCTGTGCCGCAACCTCGGAAATACGTGTACCGCCCTGAATTAACTCAGCTGCCTTATTCATACGGAGGGCCTTCAGATAATCATTGGGCGACATTCCCGACAATGCTTTTATCTTCCGATAGAAGTTGGAACGGCTCATGTTCATCTGCTCTGCAAGAGTATCGATGGAGAAATTCTCGTCTGCCAACTGGTCGGCAATCACTTCCTGTATCTTGGCAACAAACTCACAATCTCTCTGAGTCATCGCAAGTTCTGCCGAGGCCTGATTGGCATTCCCGGACAAACTGGCCATCAGCTTATGGAAAGACTGCCTCAACCGGAGCAGGTTCTCGATCTGCTTATGCAGTTGTTTGATAGAGAATGGCTTCTCAATATACACATCGGCTCCGCATTCCAGTCCTTCCACCTTAGATTCCAGCGTCGTTTTTGCCGTCAGTAAGATGACCGGAATATGTGAATAGTCGATTTCCGATTTCACTTTGCTACAGAGTTCCAGCCCGTTCATTTCCGGCATCATCACATCACTGACGATGACGTCTACACTCTCCTGTTCGAGTATCTCAAGTGCCGCACGACCATTCGGAGCTTTCAGCACACGGAACCAGGCGACCAACGAGTCACGCGTCAGATTCAACAGTTCGACATTATCTTCTACCAGCAATACGGTGAATTTCTTTCCGGAGAACTCTGAAGGAATATTCTCTGCCGAACCTTCGTTTTCGGAATGAACCTCAACGATATCAGCAGCTTCTTCTGCCTTCTTTTCGTTTAAAGGAAGAGATAATATAAACGAGGAACCTTGCGGTTCGTTATCTTCAAGGCGCAGGCTGCCTTGATGGGCTTCTGCCAGAGATTTCGCAAAAGCCAGTCCGATACCGGTACCTGTGGCGGTAGCGACTTTATCATCCGGCATTTGGTAGAAGGCTTCAAATATCTTTCCCTTTTGGGCATCCGGTACTCCACGACCGTCATCACTCACATATATCTCATATCCCGCATCAGTTGTCACGAGTTTCAAATCGATACGCGTACGGGCATATTTTATCGCATTGCCCATCAGATTCACCAGTATCTTACTCAACTTTTCCCGATCGACCATTGATACCAGTTCCTGCTCGGGCAGAGTCAATACCAGTTCAATTCCCTTTAACTCGGCAGGACTGGTGAACTGACTATATACATCATTCACTATTTTCTTAATATCGCAACTTACCAGATTCAGTTGCAAAGCTCCGTTTTCCATCTTCTGGAAGTCGAGCAGCTGATTGGTAATCCCTAAAAGATAGTTTACATTCTTATCTATTACAGACAGATACTTAGCCTCTTTTCCTTCATGTTCTATCTCTTGCAACTTTTCAAGAGGCAATCGGATCAGACTGAGAGGGGTACGTATCTCATGTACCAGATTAATGAAGAAGCCGATCTTTGATTTATAAACTTCCTGTTCTTTAGCAATCTGATATTTCTCCATCCGACGTTTGTACTTATGCTTCACGCGAAGATTCCAGCGCCATGCAATCCAGACAATCCAGCCCATCAACAGGAGAATATAAATAAAATAGGCGAAAGAACTACGCCACCAAGGGGGAGTAATCACTACCCGCAGAGTAGTCGTCTTCTCGTTCCACTGATGGTCATTATTGGAGCCACGCACTTCGAACTCGTATTCTCCGGGAGGCAGATTGGTATAAGAAGCAGAGTTGTTCTCGGAATTGGTAATCCACTCTTTATCTACTCCTTTTAATATATAGGAATATCTGTTTCGTGCCGGGTCTTCATAGCTTAACGCCACAAAACGAATCGTGAAACTATTATTTTCATAAGACAAGGTTATCTTGTCAGCCATATAAATCGGTTTCCCCAGTTGAAGCAGCTTCTTCACTTCCTGTTCGTCATTCAGATAGGATAAACGGATATCAGTCACATATACCGGAGGAATGTAGGAATTATCCACAAAACGTTCCGGCTGGAAAACATTAAAGCCGTTGATTCCGCCAAAATATAGTTTACCTTCAGAAGACTTTAAAGAAGAACGTGCCATAAACTGATTTCCCTGCAAACCATCATTAATCGTAAACTGTCGGAAATGAGCTTTAGAAATCGGATTAATCTTAAATATCCCTGCATTGCTGGATATCCAGAAATCTCCTGTCTGATCTTGTTCAATAGAATAGATCACCTTATTGGGAAGCGCAGAATCAAACTCAATAAATGCCTCTGTTTTGGGATCGAAGGAGCATAATCCTCCCCCATTCGTGCCAAACCACATCACGCCTTTGTTATCTTCAAATACCGTGATCACCGAATTACTGGTAATGGTGGTCGAATCTTCCCGTTCGTGCTGGAAATGTTTCCAGTGTCCGCTCAGGGTATTGTAGGAGAACACGCCGCTGTTGGTCGTTGCAATCCACAGGTTGTTATACATATCCTCATATATATCGCCCACGGAAATCATGGAGCCGATACTGGTAATCGTCATGAAATTATCGGCATCAGGATTATACCGGCATAAGCCCCAGCTTGTTCCAACGAAGATTTCCCCCTTCCGGTCTTTATATATGCATAGTACGTCATTGCTGCAAATGGTATTGGGGATTCCGCGCGAGTGTGTATATTCCTTTATCGAACCGGTACGCAGATTAAGCACACGTATTCCTTCCGCATACGTACCGATCCAAAGACAATCGCCGTCTAACATCAAAGAGCGAATATCATATTTCTGACTCTTTACACCACCGATATGATATTCCGAAAGCTCCCGTGTAACGGTATTGAAGAAATATAAGCCACTCTGAGTACCAATCCAGATATTTCCGTCTTTATTTTCACAGAATGGGCCTACCACCTCTCCTGCTCCCGCTATCCCCGACAGATAGGCGGGTGAATAGTAATCGAAACGCTTGGTCTGCTTGGACATATAGTTGATACCTCCCAAGTTCGTCAATACCCACAGAGCACCTTCCGCATCCCACATCATGCCGTTTATAGTCTGATCACTCAGACTTCGCGGATCAGCCGGATTATCTGCACGGAGGAAGGTTTTCGACTCGCGGTTGAATAGATAGAGTCCATTATCGGTTCCTACCAGCAGTTCATTCTCCGTATATTTCAACAGGCTGCGAACTGCCCCGAAGTTCAATGAAGGAGCCATGTAATTCTCAACCGTTCCGGTCTGCCGGTTCAATCTCCCCAACAAATTGTTGCCTGCTCCCAGCCATACTTCTCCCTCTACATCGAGTACACAGTTTATTTTGTAACTATCGGAAGAGTTCACGTCCGATGAGACTTTATATGATTGCAGAAATTTGCCGTTTTCATCGAAACAAAGCAGTCCTTCCTGTAGCGAAGAAACATACACCTTCTTCTTATCATAACTCTGACAGACATCCCAGACAAAAGAGGTCTGAATACTATTCTGAGTCAACACTTCGGTCTTGGGATCATAAATAAAAAGTCCCTGCCCCAAGGTGGCAATCCAGAGAAGTCCGTTCTCCGTCTTTACAATCTTCTTGATTTCACTGCTGACGTATACGCCATATTGAGTGGTCTTATCAAAATAGGAGAAACGGTCCGTTGCCCGGTCATAGATATACAGTCCGGAGTTCGTTCCAACCCATATATTCTGATCTTCTTCAATCAGTGCCTCAACGAAGTTGTTCTCCAATGAGAATTTATCGTTCAATACATTCCGATAAACTTTATTGCCCCGACCGTCGTAACGGTTCAGTCCGTCACTGGTGCCCAGCCAGATAAATCCATAGCTATCCTGTATAGCACACCATACCGTATTATGTGACAAGCCATCTTCCACCTGATATTTCTTGAAGGAGAAATAGGGAGATGCAGACAATGGTTCGAGCCAGAAGGCCAGTAAAAGTATCAGTATCTTTGTTAACTTCATACCAAGTGTGTCTTATGTTTAGATTAACGATTCAACCAGGGTTCCGGATTCAACTTTTCTTTCTCTCTGCGTAACTGGAAATGCAGTACCGTTCGTCCGTTATCCGCGCCATCAGAGAATATCTGTCCGATAGACTGCTTTGTGCTCACCGTATCGCCGGATTTCACCGAAGCGGAAGACAGATTACAGTAAACGGAAATATAATTACCATGCCGGATGAGGACGTTAAATAGTCCGTTCAACTGGAACACGGCTGCTACCTTACCATCAAAGATGGCACGGGCTTGTGCTCCCGGCTTTCCTTGTATATCAATTCCTTTATTGTCCAGCTTCACATTACGGAGTCCTTCAACGGAATACTGTCCATAGCGGCTGGTTATGATATAAGGTCCGGATATAGGCATCGGAAGTTTCCCACGGTTGGCAACAAAGCTACCGGACAGTTCACGATCTGCCTTGCTCATCGTAAAAGCGTCCAATGGCTCCGA
>OBWF01000496.1_pt1 | contig 18079 bp, 10 predicted proteins | sample 1495211 | NCBI WGS metagenome assembly OBWF01 (sample SAMEA2580051, study PRJEB22360) | human gut metagenome | reverse complement strand
ATAACGCAGATATGGATAAAATTAAAGGATTGATCGATGCTCCCTTTACTCCGTTCTACGAGAACGGGGAAGTTAATTACGAGCCCATTGAAGATTATGCGAAACTTCTTGTGAAAAACGGGCTGAAAGGCGTATTCATCAATGGTTCTTCCGGAGAAGGTTATATGCTGACAGAGGAAGAACGCATGAAATTGGCCGAGAAATGGATGGAAGCAGCTCCGGAAGGCTTTAAGGTAATCGTGCACGTAGGTAGCACATGCGTTAAGTCTAGCCGTAATTTAGCGGAACATGCTCAAAAGATCGGCGCTTGGGGTATTGGCGCTATGGCTACCCCTTTCCCTCGTATCGGTCGAATTGAGGAATTGGTAAAGTACTGCGAGGAGATCGCTTGCGGCGCTCCTGCCTTACCGTTTTACTACTATCATATCCCTGCGTTTAACAACGCTTTCCTCCCTATGCTGGATTTCTTAAAAGCAGTAGACGGGCGTATCCCTAATTTCGCCGGTATCAAATATACATACGAGAGCTTATACGAATACAATCAATGTCGTTTATACAAGGATGGTAAATTCGACATGTTGCACGGACAGGATGAAACGATTCTTCCTTGCCTTGCGATGGGTGGAGCGCAAGGAGGTATCGGTGGTACCACAAACTATAACGGAAAAGAATTAACCGGTATCCTAGAGGCTTGGGCAGCCGGTGACTTAGAGACAGCTCGCGAGAGACAAAACTTCTCTCAGGAGGTTATTAACGTTATCTGCAATTACCGTGGTAATATCGTCGGAGGAAAACGCATCATGAAATTGATCGGATTAGATCTCGGCAAGAACCGTACCCCGTTCCGGAATATGACGGACGAAGAAGAGGCCGCAATGAAAGCGGAATTAGAGGCTATCAATTTCTTTGAAAGATGTAATAAATTCTAAGGTATGGCAGCGTTTGACAATTTATCTAATCCATCGGAATATCTAGCTTATTGGGGCAAGACCTATCGGAATGAGCTTCTTTCCAATATTCTTCCTTTTTGGATGAAATACGGACTGGACAAAGAGAACGGCGGTTACTTTACTTGCGTAGACCGGGATGGTACTCTGATGGACTCCACTAAATCCGTTTGGTTCCAAGGACGATTCGCCTTTATCTTGGCATATGCCTATAATCACATTGAGAAGAACGAAGAATGGCTGAGAGCCTGTAAAAACGGTATCGATTTCATCGAGAAACATTGTTTTGATACGGACGGACGTATGTTCTTCGAGGTGACAGCGACAGGCATCCCTGTACGTAAACGCCGTTACGTATTCTCCGAGACTTTTGCGGCGATCGCTATGGCCCACTATGCATTGGCATCAGGCGACAAAGGCTATGCTGAGAAGGCCGTGAACTTATTCAAGCAAGTATTACACTATAAGAATACCCCGGGATTATTGGAGCCTAAATTTCGTGAAGGTCTCGTGGCGAAAGGCCATTCTTTCTGCATGATACTGATCGATACGGCGGCACGCATCCGTGAGGCCATAAACGATCCCATACTTACACAACAAATCGATGATTCCATAGCCGAGCTACGCCGTGATTTCATGCATCCCGAATTCAAGGCTATCTTGGAGACAGTAGGACCCAACGGTGAGTTTATCGACTCTATCGCCGGGCGTACCATCAATCCCGGCCACTCCATCGAGACCGCATGGTTTATCTTGGAAGAGGCCAAATACCGAGGATGGGACCCTCAACTGAAAGAGATGGGCTTACAAATCCTCAACTGGTCTTGGGACTGGGGCTGGGATAAGACGTACGGCGGAATCAACTATTTCAAGGATTGCAAAAACTTCCCTCCCCAAGAGTATTGGCACGACATGAAGTTCTGGTGGCCACAATGCGAGGCGGTTATCGCTACGCTTTACGCCTACCAAGCGACTGGCGACGCCAAATATCTCGAAATGCACAAACTAATAAACGATTACACATTTAATCATCTCCCCGACAAAGAATATGGGGAATGGTATGGCTACCTACACTTCGATGGTAGTCTCTCTCAATCTGCCAAAGGCAATCTATTCAAAGGTCCGTTCCACATTCCTAGAATGCTTCTCAAATGTAGTTTACTCTGCGACGAAATTCTTTCTAAATAACTTTATCTAAAATACTGAAAATTGGTCAATTGACATCAGGGGTCACAACCGTGGCTCCTGATGTTTCTAAGGCTTTGTTTTCCTTTTTATTTTCCTCAATCAAATGAAAAATAAGAAATTATATCCTTGGATCGTAGTCGGTTTACTATGGGTTGTCGCCTTACTGAACTATATGGATCGCCAGATGCTATCAACCATGAAATCAGCTATGATGGTGGATATCGTGGAACTAGAGTCTGCGGCGAACTTCGGACGTTTGATGGCGGTCTTCCTCTGGATCTACGGATTCATGAGCCCTGTGGCCGGTATGGTGGCAGACAGGGTAAACAGGAAGTGGCTAATCGTGGGTAGCTTATTTGTCTGGTCCTTCGTGACTTTGATGATGGGGTATTGCACGGATTTCAATCAGATCTATTACCTACGTGCCTTGATGGGGGTCAGTGAGGCCCTGTATATTCCTGCCGGATTATCGCTTATCACAGATTATCACCAAGAGAAAACACGCTCATTAGCCGTAGGTATCCATATGACAGGTCTATACGTAGGCCAAGCCTTGGGGGGATTCGGAGCTACGGTGGCCAGTGCTTATACGTGGGAAACGACTTTCCATTGGTTTGGTATCATCGGCATCGCTTATAGCGTGGTCTTGATCATCTTCTTACACGAAAAAAAAGATCATGGGAAAAAAGCCGTAAAACTGGAAAATTATCCGAAAGAGAATCCGATTTCCGGTACGTTTAAAGGATTAGGGATGTTATTCACGAACATCGCTTTTTGGATCATTCTTCTTTATTTCGCCACGCCGAGCTTACCGGGTTGGGCGACAAAGAACTGGCTCCCTACCCTATTCGCTGAAAATCTCTCGTTGGATATGTCCGAGGCCGGTCCGTTATCTACATTCACGATCGCTATCTCTTCCTTTATAGGGGTAATCGCCGGAGGTATTTTATCCGATAAATGGATCCAGCGGAATGTCCGGGGACGTGTATACACAGGCGCCATCGGTTTGGCATTAACGATACCCTCTCTCCTATTACTAGGATTTGGGCACAACTTCCCGATGATTATCGGCGGTGGTCTTTGCTTCGGTATCGGTTATGGTATATTCGACGCCAATAATATGCCTATCCTTTGCCAATTCATCTCCCCCCGTTATCGGGCTACAGCCTATGGAATTATGAATATGACCGGTGTATTTGCCGGAGCCGCCATCACGGATATACTAGGAAAATCTACCGACGCTGGTAATCTTGGCCATGACTTCGCCATGCTAGCCGGATTGGTACTCATCGCACTTTTAATCCAAGTGATCTTCTTACGTCCGAAAGTCGCTAATATGACCGACGAATGCTAATTAATCTCATCCAATAAACTAAATAAACAACAAAAAAGTAATTCATTATGAAGAAGAATCTACTGCTCTTAATGCTTGCGCTCCTACTTCCGGCATTTATGTACGGACAAGAGCAGACAGTCTCCGGAACAGTGCTGGATACCTATAACATGGGTGTCCCCGGTGCGTCTATCGTTGAAAAAGGCACGACAAATGGAACGATTACCGATTTCGACGGTAATTACACTCTCACCGTATCCAACAAAAACGCCACATTAGTATTTTCTTTCATTGGGTACAAGACACAAGAAATTCCAGTAGCTGGGAAAGCCAAAGTAGACGTGATCCTACAAGAAAACGCCGAACAGCTAGACGAAGTAGTGGTAACCGGTTACGGTGGCTCACAAAAGAGAGCGACCTTGACAACCTCTATCTCTAAATTGGATAACGCCGTGAAAACGCAGCGATGTCTAACGCCGGACAATCCTTGCAAGGAACCGTATCTGGTTTGCGCGTCGTAAACACGACCGGTCAGCCGGGAGCAAACCCAAATATCGTACTTCGTGGCGGAGCTACCATAACAGGTAAGGATAATGGCGCATTGGTCGTTGTAGATGGTATCGTGCGCAACTCATTGGCCGACATCAACCCCTCCGACATCGAGTCTATCCAAGTATTGAAAGACGCAGCCTCAACCGCTATCTACGGTGCCCGTGCCAATGGTGGCGTAATCTTGGTTACCACGAAACGTGGTAAAGAAGGATCCGCTTCCGTCTCTTACAAGTTCAAGGGAGGTGCCAACTTTGCTCGCACAGGTTATGATTACTTAAACGCTCACGATTATATTTACTACAATCGCTTAGGATACCAAAGAACAGGACGTTCAGGCATGGATAACCAAATGGGATACGGTATCGGGAATGACCTATTTGATATCCGTTATTTGGATGACAGTACCAAAGGCCTCTTGGCAGAAGGTTGGCAACAAATGCAAGACCCAACCGATCCGAATAAACAAATCTTATTCAAGGATTACTCAGGGCAAATGAAAGACGCAGCCTTCCAAGACCCTTCTTTCACGCAAGATCATTATATCAATATCACAGGAGGTAACGACAAAGGTACATTCGCAGCCAGCTTAGGTTACTACAAAGAAGACGGTCTCATTAAGGGAACCAGCTACGAGCGTTTCTCCGGGACATTCAATGGATCCTATAAGATATTTCCGATCTTGACAGTCAACGCTGGAACGACTTATACATGGTCTCGCCAGCCGGGTCTTTGGATCGGATCATATGAGTTCTTCTATCGCACAATGAGCCAACGCCCTACATGGAACCCATACATGGAAGACGGATCTCCCGCTTCAGGCTTCGGCACGGGTGATGGAAACCCTCTTTACTACAAAGATAAATTAACGAATACGAATGGAACCCGCCGCTCTACCTATAATATCGGTTTTGATCTAGAGATCATCCCGAAGAAATTAATCTTGAAAGAGAATAGCGCCCTATACCACGTAGACGATCAAACAGATAAGTTCGAGAAATCTTACCAACAACAAAACGCCACTAGCCCGAATCTTACCCGTAAGGCTGAGGCCAAATATATAAAGCAGAACCAACAGCAACATAGTGTTACTTTGACGTACACAGACACATTCAAAGAAAAACACAATCTGGAGGCAATGCTTGGTGGCGAGTATTTCAATTGGCATCAATATACGCTGAACGCAAGGACCGAAAATTCTCCGTCGGATGACATCCCTACTTTGAACGCTGGTAGTAATCGTACCTATACCTATAGCTACAAGGAAGGCTATCGTATCCTTTCTGGCTTTGCCCGTGTAAACTATAACTACAATTACAAATACCTATTATCGGTCGTAGCTCGTTATGACGGAATCTCCAAGTTGAGCGATAACCGTTGGGGCTTCTTCCCGGGTATCTCCGCTGGTTGGAATATCATGGAAGAGGAGTTCTTTAAGGAATCGAAGTTGGTAGATGTGATCTCTAACCTGAAGCCTCGTATCAGCTACGGCGTGAACGGTAACGTAAACGGATTAGGATACTACGACGTATATGGCAGCTATGGGCAGAAAGACGCGAACGGATCGATCATAACAAACTATGATGGCTCTGTAGGTTTCTATAATGACAAATTGGTAAACGGTGGATTACGTTGGGAGCAAAGTAAATCTTTCGAAGTAGGTTTGGATATAGGATTCTTCAACAATCGCCTGAGCTTTATCCTAGACTATTATAATCGTACGACTTCCGATTTGTTGACAGATTTGGATTTACCCAATTACACTGGTTTCAACAGCATCAAAACCAACTTGGGAACTTTACGTAACCAAGGTTTCGAGATGGAAGTAAAAGCGAATATCCTAAACAACGTAAACGGATTCAGTTGGGATGTATCAGCAAACTTATCTACGGTAGCGAACAAGATTGTCAAGCTTCCGGCCAATGGGAACGAAAATAACCGCCAAGGAGGTTACCAAGTATACGACCCGCAAAAGGGTGAAGTCGTATGGGTTGGCGGAAAACAAGAAGGTGGTAAGCTGGGTGATTTATTTGCCTTCAAGCAAGATCATATCTTCAAGGATTGGGATGACGTGAAAGCGAATGCCAATAACCGCTACGACGCAATTGGAGAATTGTATGGCCCCGCCGCATGGGAAGCTTTAAAGGATAAGGCAGGTAAGCAACCGATCGAGCCGGGTGACGTTTGTTGGGCCGACTTGAACAATGATGGCGTAATCAACAATCTAGACCGCGTGAAAGTAGGTAATCTTTTCCCGACAGTAACCGGTGGTTTCTCCACGACATTAGGCTATAAAGATTTCTCTTTATACGCTCGTTTTGATTATGCGTTAGGGCATACGCTGTATAACGACTTAGCCGCACGTTCACTTGGACAATATCAAGGTTCGTTTAACATCATCGATATGGTGAAAGACAGTTGGTCGGAGACAAACCAGAATACGGATATACCTAAGTTCTACTATGCCGATCAGTTGAGTAAGAAGAATATTACTCGCTCCAACAATGGTTTGACAGCAGTTGACAACAACAGCTCCCGCTTCTACGAAAAGGGTGATTATCTAGCTTTACGTGAAATCACATTGACTTGGAACCTACCAAAGAAATGGATTAACAAAGCCTTGATGAGCAATGCCTCTGTTTATGTAACCGGACAAAACTTGTTCTACATCACAGGATATACCGGTGTATCTCCGGAACCGGCGGTAGATACTACCTATGGTCAAGGTCTTGATAACGGTAGATACCCAACTCCTAAAACGGTTCTTCTTGGTTTATCCGTAACATTTTAGTCAAACCCATTAAAAAAGACAGACATTTATGAAAAAGATAATTATAGCCATGATGGCAGCAGTCTCATTACTGAATTTCAGCGGATGCGACTCCTTGGACATGGAACCCGTAAGTAGTATTTCCGACGCAAACTATTGGAAATCCCCGGACCAGTTTAAGGCATTCAACATAGGTTTACACGGATTGCTCCGTTCACAATCCAGTTATAACATATTCGTATTGGGCGAACCTCGCTCAGACATCTACGGAGATCAGCCGTTCGGAGGCGAGGCTACCCAAGGCGTAGAGCGTTTCTCATACAACACGATCAACGCAGAGTTTACAGGTATCAGCAACTTCGCTAATTTTTATACGACACTGAACCAAATCAACTTGATGATCCGTAGAACGAACGAGACCGATTTATTAGGCGAGGCCGAAAAGAACTATTACTTAGGGCAGGCTTACGGTTTACGCGCCTATATCTATTTCCATTTGTTACGCTCTTGGGGAGACGTTATCATTACTACGGAGCCAACCTTAGGTAGCGAATTGGATATCTCTCACCTTGATAAGGCCGCTTCTCCAGCGAGTGAGGTGATGGATCTGATCAAGAAGGATATCGATGCCTCGGAAAAAGCTTTTGGCGGAGATTATTCTTATAAACAAGGAAAGTGTTATTGGTCTAAAACCGCTACCTTGATGCTGAAAGGTGAGGTTTATCTATGGAGCGGACGCCAGATGGGTGGCGGCACGGGCGATTATACCGTAGCCAAGACAGCCTTGCAAGATCTTCAACAAAACGGCAACTTAAAGCTGCAAGAGAAATTCACGGACGTTTTCTCTTTCAACAATAAGGAGAACAGCGAGATGATCTTCGCGCTCCATAGTGGTAAGGAGGATGATTTCATGATGTGGAGAGACTATAACTGGCGTAACAATATGGTACCTCAACGTGAGTACATGGCAGGCTACTGTGACGAGACAGGAACTCCATTCCTTGAAATACCGGGATACAACCTACAAGGCTTAATGCGCTACCAAGTAAAGAAAGATCATTACCTAAAATCATTTCGCGAAGGTGATACCCGCTTGAAAGGTACCTTGAAGGCGGTTTACAAAAAGCACGAAGACGGAACCTTGGAATATATCGCACCAATCCAATACAAGTTCCAAGGAACCACCTTGGAAGGTAGCAACGAAAGAAGTTGGTACGATGATTATCCTATCTATCGCTATGCGGATGCCTTGCTATTATTAGCCGAGGCTAAGGCCTTGCTCGGAGAAGATCCTTCTACAGAGATCAACGCCGTTCGCGAGCGTGCTTACGGTTCCGAATATTTTAACGCACATAAGAACGAGGTGGCTTATCCGAATGACAAAGGAAGTTTCTATAACGATAACCCGTTTGAGGCGGGCGACGAGAATGTGATGGAAGCTATCCTTAAAGAGAGACTTCGCGAGTTCTTCTTTGAGGGTAAACGTTGGTACGACTTGAGACGCTTCGGTAAGGATTATGTATTAAAATATACCACAGCACAAGAATCACGTTTATTATGGCCGATCAATGAAGGGGCATTGACAAACAACCCCGCATTGAAACAGACTCCCGGATACTAATCGTACATAGGTTTAAGGCGATTGGATATAACTAGGTTTTTGGCACGAATTCCAAAGGGGCTTTGTTCATATGAATGAATATCGCTACCTTTGGAATTCACATATCTATTAATTTCAACCTACAAACAAAAAACATCATGAAAAAAACTTTCCTGTATTTCTGCCTTCTTTTCATCGTACAAACGGCTTTTGCGGCAGACAGTCTTTATGTGCGAGAGCAACAAATCCCCATCTTGATAGACCGGATCGACAATGTACTTTACGAGATGCGGATACCGGCCCAAAAAGGGGATGTATTAAACGAGATCACGATACAGATCGGAGACAATGTCGACCTGTCGGACATCCAAGCGATACGTCTATTTTATAGCGGAGTGGAAGCTCCATCCCGCAAAGGGGAACATTTCAGTCCCGTTACGTACATATCCAGCCATATACCGGGAAATACCCGTAAGGCTCTTGAATCTTATTCCGTACGGCAAGATGAGGTTACCGCCCCCTTGTCGCGCACGGTAAAACTAACCTCTAAGCAACCGATGCTTAAAGGCATCAACTATTTCTGGGTAAGTATCCAGATGAAGCCAGAGACTTCCTTATTGGCAAAAGTAGCGACCACGATGCCTAACGCACAGATCAACAACAAACCGATCGACATCACTTGGAAAGGAAAGGTGGACGAACGCCATGTAGGTATCGGCGTACGCCAAGCCGGGGATGACGGATCGGCGGCCTTCCGCATCCCGGGATTAGTGACGACGAATAACGGAACATTACTTGGAGTCTACGATATTCGCTATAATAGCAGCGTGGACCTGCAAGAGAAAATCGATATCGGAGTAAGCCGCAGTACCGATAAGGGACAAACTTGGGAACCGATGCGAGTAGCCATGACTTTCAAACAAACGGATGGCCTGCCCCACGGACAAAACGGCGTGGGAGACCCATCGATCTTGGTAGACGAAAAGACCAATACGATCTGGGTAGTAGCCGCATGGACGCATGGTATGGGTAACGAACGGGCTTGGTGGAACTCCATGCCGGGAATGACACCGGACGAGACCGCCCAACTTATGCTCGTGAAAAGTGAGGACGATGGTAAGACGTGGAGCGAACCGATCAATATCACCTCCCAAGTAAAAGACCCGTCTTGGTATTTCCTATTGCAAGGCCCGGGACGAGGCATCACGATGCAAGACGGTACCTTGGTCTTCCCGATCCAGTTTATCGACGCTACCCGTGTGCCCAACGCCGGCATTATGTATAGCAAAGACCGCGGGAAAACATGGCACCTGCATAACTTAGCCCGCACGAATACCACAGAGGCGCAAGTTGCCGAGGTAGAGCCGGGCGTATTGATGTTAAATATGCGTGATAACCGGGGCGGTAGCCGTGCCGTGGCCACCACAAAGGATTTAGGCAAGACATGGACAGAGCATCCTTCCAGCCGTAGCGCCTTACAGGAATCCGTTTGTATGGCCAGCTTGATCAAGGTAAACGCCAAGGATAACATCACCGGCAAGGACCTTCTACTCTTCTCCAATCCGAACACGACGAAAGGGCGTAATCATATCACGATCAAGGCGAGTCTGGACGGTGGACTTACATGGCCCACGGAGCATCAAGTCTTATTAGACGAGGCCGAGGGGTGGGGATATTCCTGTCTTTCGATGATCGATAAGGAAACGGTAGGAATCTTCTACGAGTCAAGCGTAGCACATATGACCTTCCAAGCTATCAAATTACAGGATATCATTCATCAATAATCTAAGTATATGCGATATATACTGCATTTTGCAATTGTTTTAAGTTTCTTGTATTCCGGGCCTCTGATGGCCCGGAATCCTGTTTTATTGCCCTTGCCCCAAAAATACGTCCGGACAAACGCTTCGTTCCATCCGAAGGAAATCGCAGTTTCTTCCGAAGGGAAACTCCGTTCCATCCTAATGGAATTCTTGGAGGAGCTGCCGGTAAGCGTCCAACCGGACAGCCGATACAAGATAGAGGTTTCCTTGGTTGACAAATTGGACGGAATCCCCCTCAACTCCGAGGAGGCTTATCAACTAAGCGTCTCTTCCCGGGGGATAACCATCCGGGCGGTATCCGAGCAAGGAGCTTATTGGGCGATACAAACCTTGCGCCAACTGACCGAGCGGCAAGGGAAGCGATATTCCATCCAAGGTTGCGAGATCACCGACTGGCCTGCTTTCCGCATACGAGGATTCATGCAAGACGTAGGGCGGAGCTATATCTCCATGGAAGAACTGAAACGGGAGATCGAGGTACTTTCCCGCTACAAGATGAACGTATTTCATTGGCATCTCACGGAGAACCAAGCTTGGCGTCTGGAGAGCAAGATCTTTCCGATGCTGAACGACAGCTGCAATATGAGCCGTATGCCCGGAAAATATTACACGATCGAGGAGGCAAAGGAGCTGGTTCGCTTTTGTAAAGAACATAACGTACTACTCATCCCGGAGGTAGATATGCCGGGACATAGCGCCGCTTTCATACGGGCCTTCCGTCATGATATGCAGAGCAAGGAGGGTATGGCGATCTTAAAACTATTGATGGATGAGGTTTGCGAGGTATTCGAGGAGGTTCCTTACTTACATATCGGTACGGACGAGGTAAAGTTTACCAATCCGAAGTTCGTACCCGAGATGGTCGCTTATATCCGTGCGAAAGGGAAACAAGTGATCTCTTGGAACCCGGGATGGAAGTACAAACCGGGTGAGATCGACATGGAGCAAATGTGGAGTTACCGGGGAAAAGCGCGACCGGGCATTCCTGCGATCGACTCCCGTTTCCATTATATCAACCATTTTGATACGTTCGCCGACTTGATCGGCTTATACAAAAGCCGTATTTACAATGAACCGCAAGGAAGCCATGATTTGGCGGGTACGATCCTTGCCGTATGGCACGACCGGGTCGTACAGCCGGAGGACAAATTGATCCGGGAGAATAATTTGTATCCGAATCTATTAGCGATCGCCGAACGTTCTTGGTTGGGCGGCGGCTATCAATATTTCGATAAGAACGGAACGATGCTGCCTATCGATCCCGATAACGAGGAACATAAGGCATTTGTCGATTTTGAGCGGCGGATGTTATGGCATAAAGAACATCATTTCCAAGGATACCCGTTCGCCTACGTCAAGCAAACCAACGTGAGATGGCGTATCACCGACCCTTTCCCGAATGATGGGGAACTGACCCGTTCTTTCCCTCCGGAAAAGTCGCTTCAAGCGCAATATACCTATGAAGGGAAAAATTACGGTACGCACGACGCCATCGGTGCCGGTATCTACCTGCGCCATGTCTGGGGACCGCTGGTTCCCGGTGCCTATAAAGACCCGCAACCGAACCATACCGCTTACGCATGGACTTGGATCTATTCGCCCAAGGCGCAAGAGGTAGGTACGTGGATCGAATTTCAAAATTATAGCCGTTCTGAAATGGATCTACCTCCAATGCAAGGAAAATGGGATTATAAAGAAAGCCGTATCTGGGTAAATGATCAAGAGATAACGCCCCCCGTATGGACCGCTACCCACCGGGAGAAGTCCAATGAGATCCCACTGGGGAACGAGAACTGCGTAAGCCGTAAACCAACCCCGGTCCATCTGGAAAAAGGCTGGAACAAGGTGTTCATGAAGCTTCCGGTCGGTACGTTCAATACCCCCGAGGTCCGTCTGGTGAAATGGATGTTTACGTTCGTTTGCGTCACCCCGGATGGAGAGAAAGCGGTGGAAGGACTGGTTTACTCTCCGGATAAACAACTTAAATAACGTCTAATTCGGTTGAATGAAATGAGAAAAATAATAGGAATCTTATCCATCTTCCTCGCTTTCGCATTTATGAGCCAAGCGCAAAAGATCAAGGTGGCTTGCGTAGGTAATAGCGTGACCTACGGCTACGGAATCAAGAACAGGGAAACAAACTGCTACCCGGCCCAATTGCAACAGATGCTTGGAGATGCCTACGAAGTGGAGAACTTCGGGCATAGCGGGGCTACTTTATTAAACAAGGGATATCGTCCTTATACCCAACAAGAAGCGTATCAAAAGGCACTGAGGTTTGCCGGGGATTACGTGATCATCCATCTGGGATTGAACGATACGGACCCTCGGGCATGGCCGAATTACCGGGACGATTTCGTTCGGGATTATCTTTCCTTGATCGAATCCTTCCGGAAAGCCAATCCGAGATGCAAGGTATGGGTTTGCCGTATGACTCCGATATCTCACCGCCATTCTCGTTTTAAATCCGGTACAAGAGACTGGTACTGGATGGAGCAAGCGCTTATCGAAGAAATCGCCCGGATAGCCGGCGCAACCTTGATCGATTTGCAGGAAGGATTATATGACCGTCCGGATCTATTGCCCGACGCATTGCATCCCAACGCTGAAGGTGCCGGTATCTTGGCCCGCACCGTTTATGGGGCGCTAACCGGCGATTACGGAGGATTACAGCTTCCTGCCATCTATTCGGACCGGATGGTCTTGCAACGGGATCAACCGCTTCCTATATCTGGTATCGCCAACCAAGGGGAGAAAGTAACCGTTACCCTCGCCGGACAAAGGAAGGAGACCGTAGCCGGTACGAACGGGAAATGGACTGTCACGCTCGACCCCTTACGGGTAAGCGGGAAATCCTATACCTTAACGGTTTCTACCCCCAGCCGCACGCTGAACTATCGGGATGTAGTAGCCGGGGAAGTCTGGCTATGCTCCGGACAATCCAACATGGCGTTCCGGGTAAACGAGAGCGTAAAGGAAGAACAACAGCAACAATTGGATTACGTGAAACAACACTCGCAAATCCGTTTATTCGACCTAAAGCCCCGCTGGGAGACCTACGCCGTGGAATGGGACGCTTCCGTACTGGATTCATTGAACCGCCTGCAATATTACCACGACACCCAATGGGAAGTATGCGACACGCGGAATACCGCACGCTTCTCGGCCATAGGATTTGCCTTCGGGCGTATGCTGGCCGATAGCTTACAAGTACCCGTAGGATTGATATTGAACGCTGTTGGCGGCTCGCCTACAGAGGCATGGATCGACCGGAAAACACTGGAATTCGAGTTTCCGGATATCTTACAGGATTGGACGAAGAACGACTTTATCCAAGATTGGGTACGTGAACGGGCGGCCTTAAACATCAAGCAAGCATCCAACCCGCTCCAACGCCATCCGTATGAGCCTTGTTATCTGTTCGAGGCGGGTATCCAACCCCTTCATCAATATCCCATCAAAGGGATTATTTGGTACCAAGGAGAATCGAACGCCCATAATATGGAAGTACACGAACGATTATTCCCGCTATTGGTGAACAGCTGGCGCCAGAATTGGAACGCAGACCTGCCTTTCTACTATGTCCAACTATCCAGCATAGACCGCCCGAGTTGGACTTGGTTCAGGGACAGCCAACGCCGCCTGGCGCAAACCGTATCGAATACGGGTATGGCCGTTAGTAGCGATCGCGGGGATTCTTTAAACGTTCACCCTACCCGAAAAAAAGAGATTGGCGAACGACTGGCACATTGGGCCTTGAACAAGACCTACGGACATAACGTAATCCCATCCGGCCCTTTGTTCCGCAGCGCAACGTTTACCGATAACGCCGCCTATATCACTTTCGATTACGCAAAGGGCTTGACAACCTCCGATGGGGACCCCATCCGTACATTCGAGATCGCCGAGCAGGAAGGACTTTACTATCCGGCGCAAGCCGTGGTAGAGAACGGGAAAGTAAAGGTGTGGAACGATCAAGTGACTCACCCGAAGCTGGTACGCTACGGCTGGCAACCCTTCACGAGAGCGAATCTTATAAACGAGGCGGGCATGCCGGCCTCTACGTTCCGGGCAATAAAAGAATAAGCTATGCATAATAAACAACAAATCACCGGCTGGTTGTTCCTCCTGCTACTCTGCGTAGCGGGATGCGGCCAGCCTGTATCTAAAAAACAGAACACCATGATAAACTGGACAAAATTACCGGATCTACCGGGAGCAGCCGATACGGTTTCCGCCCCGTTCGCCGGCATCCATAACGGCGTATTGATCGTTGCCGGAGGTTGCAACTTTCCGGACAAACCCGTCACCGAGGGAGGAGCCAAGCGATATTATAGCGAGATATTCGTCCTTCTTCCCGAAGGCTGGAAAGAGATCGACCGACTGCCTCGTCCCGTCGCCTACGGCGCTACGGTTTCCACCCCGGAAGGTATCGTTTGCATCGGAGGAAACAACAGTGATTCTTCCTTGGTCGAGGTCTCCCGCATCTCCTATAACCCCACGAAAGGAGAGGTAGCGGTTTGCGCCTTACCCCCCTTACCGTCTCCAATGGATAATCTCTCGGCCGCTTTTACCGGACAGGAGATTTACGTAGCAGGGGGAAATGAGAACGGACAGCCCTGCCATACCTTCTTACGCCTCAACCTCGCGAATATCGAAAAGGGATGGGAACAACTACCGGACTTCCCGGGAGCAGCCCGTGTACAACCGGTATTAGCGGCCGGAGAAAGTCCCAACGGCACACGTATTTATCTAGCCGGAGGCTTCCAGCCCATCCTAAACGAAGAGGAACCGATCGTCCCGACGGATGTATTGGTATTCGACCCGGCAACTTTTACCTGGCAACAAGAGACCGTTCTTCCCCCGTTTAAGGACGGAACGAACCGTACCCTAACAGGAGGCTGTGCCGTGACTTTCCAAACGGATAAAATCTTATTTATGGGAGGTGTGAACTACGATTGTTTCTTAGCCGCCATCGCCCGACCGATCCATTTAGCGAAAGCGGAGGCGGCGCGAGATTCAGCGGCCATTACCCGCCTGCAAGCCGAAGCCAAGGCCTATATGCACCATCCGGTAGAATGGTACCGATTCAATACCACCTTACTTCAATACGACCTATCCACGAAAGCATGGAGCGATCTGGGCGAATATGAGCAGTTGGCCCGTGCCGGAGCGGGAGCGGTTATCCAAGATGGCCGGTTAACTATCATCAACGGAGAATTGAAACCGGGTATCCGCACGCCGCAAGTGAATCAAGCGAAATTATAATAGGGATTTAGTGGGATCGCTGGTAAGTTTGCCAACGATCCCTGTTTACTTTTCCCACCCGATTTTCAGTATCCGGAGTCTATTTAGAGCATACGTATCCCAAGGCAAATCCTAGACAATAAGCACGTAAATAATGTTCTTATATAAATCATTGAACATAAACATCTTAAAAAGACGATTATACTTTCCGCGAAACACGTACGTGTTTTTGGAAAAAGTCGTACATGTTTTTTCGGAAAACACGTACATGTTTTTACTGAATCACACGACAGAAAACAAGAGCGTATATGGAAATATACAATAAGCCTACCTTATCATCAGATCTGAACAGTATTTCTTCCTAATCTCTATTTCATAGATATTTTGGTGCAGTTACCTTGAATAAATCTTGATTATCCAGCTTTTAGCATTATCTTTGTTCTTAGAATATATTAACATAACCAGCTAAACATACTAAACACATGAAAACCAACATCGCATTATTAATAGAGCAATCCGTTAACGTTATAGACTCCTTAAATAAAGGACTACGATTAACACCCGAAGAACAACAACTTTTTTGTGAACACTTCGAACGTGAAGAAATCAAGAAAAACGAGTTTACCATAAGAATCGGTGATTACGAAAAATATCTTTATTTCATAGAAAGTGGTATCCTACGCTATTGGACTGCACAAGAATATGGTGATCCGGACAAAGAAATCACCTTTTGGTTTTCTTTCCCGGGCGAATTCGCCAACTCGTACTTTTCCCTTAAAGAAAATCAGCCATCACTCATACATATACAAGCATTGACAGACTGTGTAATCTGGAAATTATCGAAGCTAGACTTAGCTGATTTATATCAAACCTCCCTAAACATAAATAAGATTGCAAGAATTGTTCTCGAAGATGCTTTATGCCGGAAAATAACAAGAGAGACCTTGCTACTTGGTTCCTCCGCCGAAGCTATTTATGAGGATCTTATAACCAAAGAAAAAGAACTAATTAATAATATACCATTAAAATATTTGGCATCTTACATAGGAGTCACCCCCCAAAGATTAAGTCAAATAAGGAGAAAAGTTCATTAATAAGGCAACTTATTTTTCGTTCCACTTTTGCGTTAGAGAATGATAATGGAGAATCTGTTATGTTTAATCTTCTTTATAAAGTAAGAAACCTAAGTAAATAATTAAAATAGTTTCATTTCATAATATAATAACTGTCAATAATTTTGTCAAATTAAAAGAGAGGGGTTTATATGCAAAACGAATTTGACAACATGACATTAAAAGACTTCGAAAATAGAGGTCAAGACTTATTAACCAGAGCAAAACAGGTTGATGATTATATATCATATAGACATAAAATCCAGCACTTACCTTATCGTGTCATCTCTTTGACCGGTTCTAGTGCCCATATGAAAGTGGTCGATCCATATTCAAATAAAGAAAAAGAAATGATCAGTTTCGTATCTAATGACTATCTAGGTCTATCGCATCACCCGGAAGTAATAAAAGCAGGTATTGACGCACTTGAACAATATGGAGCTGGAGCTGGGGCCAGTCCTTTGATCGGAGGACACAATTTCTTGCATGAGCAGTTAGAACAAGAGATCGCTCATTTCTTGAAAAATGAGTATGCGATAACCTATACATCCGGATACGCCGCAAATTGCAGCACATTACTGGCCATGATGGATAAAGAAGATATCGCAATCATGGATATGTTTACTCATGCGAGTGTATTTGACGGTTGTTTATGTACCAATACAAAGAGATTCCTTCACAACAACATTGATTCTTTAGTACATGTCTTAAACAACTCAAAGAACTTCAAAAATCGCTTTGTAATTATTGATGGCGTTTACTCCCAAGATGGGGATATCGCCTTTCTTGATCAAATTTATGCCGTATGTAAAGAGCATGACGCATTTCTCATTGTTGATGACGCTCATGGTATTGGTGTATTAGGCAAAACAGGCCGAGGAATTATTGAAGATTATGGTCTTCTCGACAAAGTAGACATGATAACCGGAACATTCAGTAAAGCTTTCGGATGCGTGGGAGGTTATGCCATAGCAAGAAAAGAGATCATAACTTTACTCAGATATTATTCAAGACAAAATATATTTTCCGCCGCCGCTACACCTCAAACCGCCGCATCCGCAATAAAAGCCATCCAACTGATTGACCAAGAACCCCAATGGAGAAATACATTAGCCGAAAATATCGAATATTTTAAAACCGGACTTGAAACCCTAGGTCTTGATTATGGTAATACCGAATCAGCTATATTCCCCGTAATGGTACGTAATGAACACAATGTGAAAGAAGCAGCTCGCATACTATTTGAGCAAGGAATATATGTAAACCCAATCAGTTATCCAGCTGTACCGGAAAAATTATCCCGTCTTCGCTTCAGCTTAACAGCTATGCATACGAAGGAGGAGTTGGATAAGACATTTAGTATCCTTGAAAACATTAGGAAGAAATACAAACTAGCACAAATATAATCACATTTATAAATTATATAAAGATTAGTAGCTTTGTTATTTACAGCAAAAATCAATAATTTAGAAACCTTCACTTTTACAAAGAAAACAATCATGATAAAAAT
>OBWF01000482.1_pt1 | contig 18672 bp, 15 predicted proteins | sample 1495211 | NCBI WGS metagenome assembly OBWF01 (sample SAMEA2580051, study PRJEB22360) | human gut metagenome | reverse complement strand
GCACCGCCGATGACGCGCCCGAAAACGCGTCAATATGAGTTCGCCGGAATATTACACTGAAAGTGAAGTCATATCTCGGTTTGATGAGTTTGCCGAAGCGATTAAATCGCTAAAGGCTGCTGGTATCAGTGTAGCAATTGATCATTTTGGCGCAGGTTTTGCTGGTTTGTTACTCCTGTCACGCTTCCAGCCTGACAGAATTAAAATCAGTCAGGAATTGATTACCAATGTTCATAAAAGTGGGCCACGGCAGGCAATTATTCAGGCGATCATAAAATGCTGTACATCACTTGAAATTCAAGTCAGTGCTATGGGCGTGGCAACACCAGAAGAGTGGATGTGGCTTGAATCCGCAGGAATTGAGATGTTTCAGGGAGATCTGTTTGCTAAAGCTAAATTGAATGGTATCCCTTCCATAGCGTGGCCAGAGAAAAAATAATTTTCAGCACATTCTTTCACATGATTTCAGTAAATCATCGTGAAAATGAATACGTTACGTTTAAATTTAATCCACATTAAAAATAATGTTTCATCCAATTTAGCTGAAATCTTATTTATACTTTGTACAATTTTAGCGTATATTGTACAAAGTATTATTGGGTCGTGTACAGGCGACGGAGATTTGTGACCGCAAGGAGGAATTGTGGCTTATTACAGCATTGGTGATGTTGCTGAACGTTGCGGGATTAATCCTGTCACTCTCCGGGCCTGGCAACGCCGCTACGGTTTGTTAAAACCACAGCGCAGTGAAGGCGGACACCGACTCTTTGATGAAGAAGACATACAACGCATCGAAGAGATCAAGCGTTGGATAAGTAATGGCGTCCCTGTAGGCAAAGTTAAAGCATTACTGGAAACCACCAGCCAGGATACGGAAGATGACTGGAGCCGCCTGCAAGAAGAGATGATGTCAATTCTTCGCATGGCTAATCCTGCCAAACTACGCGCGAGAATTATTTCACTGGGTCGAGAGTACCCAGTAGATCAATTGATTAATCATGTTTACCTTCCTGTTCGCCAGCGTCTCGTGCTTGATCACAACACCTCCCGCATTATGAGCAGTATGTTTGACGGCGCATTAATTGAATACACAGCAGCCTCGCTTTTCGAAATGCGCCGTAAGCCCGGTAAAGAAGCCATTCTGATGGCGTGGAATGTTGAAGAGAGAGCACGATTGTGGCTGGAAGCATGGCGTTTATCATTGTCAGGATGGCACATTTCTGTTCTTGCTGATCCCATTGAATCGCCGCGCCCGGAACTGTTCCCGACGCAAACATTGATTGTCTGGACAGGCATGGCACCAACGAGAAGGCAAAACGAACTTTTACAACACTGGGGTGAGCAAGGTTATAAAGTCATCTTTCATGCCCCCTAATTTCACCTTTATCCCGCCCCTTAGACAGAATGTTATAATCTGAACCCACAACAGCGTTTGTACCGGAGCTGGTCCGTTGCAAAATGCTCACCGGGAGAATTCAGATATTCCCTCTATCACACTCTGTACATATCACAGCCAAAGGACAGACCAGATTGAAGTGGTAAAACCGATCGTGCACACTACGCAGTCTCACAACTAACAAGAGGTTATTATCCTGATGGATCAGGTCGTTGTTTTTCAAAAGATGTTTGAGCAAGTGAGAAAAGAGCAAAACTTCTCCTGGTTTTATTCAGAATTAAAACATCACCGTATTGCACATTACATTTATTATCTGGCTACGGATAACATCAGAATTATTACTCACGATGACACGGTTTTGTTATTAAGAGGAACCAGGAACCTGTTAAAAGTTAGTACGACCAAGAACCCTGCTAAAATAAAAGAGGCCGCATTGCTTCATATTTGCGGAAAATCTACATTTCGGGAATACTGTTCAACACTAGCAGGCGCGGGCGTTTTCCGGTGGGTTACTGATGTTAATCATAACAAACGCAGTTACTACGCCATTGATAATACGCTTTTATATATTGAAGATGTAGAAAATAATAAACCATTAATCTAGCTAAAGTTGGATGCTTAAGAAATGCTTCATAATTCAGTAAGGCATTAGCATAATGGGAATAAAAGTACAGAGACTATCCCTATGGATGATAAATACTGTCCTTTTATTGCTACCCATAAATAATCACCATGCCAATACTATCAAATTGATATTTGAAATGTGATCACTTGACTTTCTATACGTTATTTTATAACGGTTAATATATTTATAAAAACAACGGGTGTGCCATACGCCCGTTTCAATACTTAACGCACATGTGTTTTGGTTTAGTCATCATCCAGTTATATGTATTTTAGCCAGGAACAGGTTAAACCTTTCCTATATAACTCAAAAATTGAAACCTTATTCTCATGTCATGCTTATATTCATTATTATCGTTATATAAAAAGGCAACCATAATGTTTAGCAAATTGGCACAAAGTAGCATAAAGGCTATGTTTTAATTACAGGATGTTCAGTCATTTGAATGTATAACATTATAGCTAAACAAATCTAAAACGAAGTGAATAATTTATTGTTTTCACTAAATCTCATTTTGTTTAACATCCATTGAGATTCCTTGCTTTAAATTTTGTTTTATATAAGCAATCGTTTTAATTAATTTATTTTTTGAAGGGGTAATATACTCATATGCAAAATAAAGAAATGAACATCCAAATGAACTATATTAAATACCGTGGGATAAGACATAACAAATGAAGTGGATAGTAATTGACACGATAATTCAACCTTCATGCGGCATATATTTTTCAGCCATATGGGGTAATATGAAAATGATCATCTGGTATCAATCTACTATATTTCTCCCTCCTGGCAGTATATTTACACCGGTTAAATCTGGAATTATCCTTAAAGATAAAGAATATCCTATTACTATTTATAACATCGCACCATTCAACAAGGATTTATGGAGTCTACTCAAAAGCAGTCAAGAGTGTCCTCCAGGAGAAAGCAAAATAACAAATAAATGTTTGCATAATAGTTGCATTATAAAAATATGCCCATATGGGCTCAAGTAAAGGGTTTTATATAAATATGCTCGATATGCTATTAATAATACCTACATAAATAAAACAACGGGCGTGTTATACGCCCGTTGCAATATTAAACACATGTAGTGATTACATATTCTTGATGATCGCGTCACCAAACTCTGAACATTTCAGCAGTTTAGCACCTTCCATCAGACGTTCGAAGTCATAGGTTACGGTCTTCGCGTTGATTGCGCCTTCCATACCTTTAACAATCAGGTCAGCCGCTTCAGTCCAACCCATATGGCGTAACATCATCTCAGCGGAGAGAATAATAGAGCCAGGGTTTACTTTGTCCTGACCGGCGTATTTCGGCGCAGTACCGTGGGTGGCTTCAAACAGGGCGCATTCGTCACCGATGTTTGCTCCAGGGGCGATACCGATACCGCCAACCTGCGCTGCCAGAGCGTCAGAAATGTAGTCACCGTTCAGGTTCATACAGGCGATAACATCATATTCAGCCGGACGCAGCAGGATCTGTTGCAGGAATGCATCAGCAATCACGTCTTTAATGACGATCTCTTTGCCGGTGTTCGGGTTTTTAACTTTCAGCCACGGGCCGCCGTCGATCAGTTCACCGCCAAACTCTTCACGCGCCAGCTGGTAGCCCCAGTCTTTAAACGCGCCTTCGGTGAACTTCATGATGTTGCCTTTGTGCACCAGAGTCACAGAGTCACGATCGTTAGCAATTGCGTATTCGATCGCTGCACGAACCAGACGTTTGGTGCCTTCTTCCGAACACGGCTTAATACCGATACCGCAATGTTCCGGGAAGCGAATTTTCTTCACACCCATCTCTTCACGCAGGAATTTAATCACTTTCCCGGCGTCGGCAGAGTCAGCTTTCCATTCGATACCCGCATAAATGTCTTCCGAGTTTTCACGGAAGATAACCATATCGGTCAGTTCAGGGTGTTTAACCGGGCTTGGAGTGCCCTGATAGTAACGTACCGGACGCAGGCAGATGTAGAGATCCAGTTCCTGGCGCAGGGCAACGTTCAGAGAGCGAATACCGCCACCAACCGGAGTGGTCAGCGGGCCTTTAATGGCAACGCGATATTCACGAATCAGATCAAGGGTTTCAGCAGGCAGCCAGACATCCTGACCATAAACCTGTGTGGATTTTTCACCGGTGTAAATTTCCATCCAGGAGATTTTACGCTCGCCTTTATAGGCTTTCTCGACTGCAGCGTCGACCACTTTCAGCATGGCTGGGGTTACATCTACACCGATTCCATCACCTTCAATGTAAGGGATAATCGGATTTTCAGGAACGTTGAGTTTGCCGTTTTGCAGGGTGATCTTCTTGCCTTGTGCCGGAACAACTACTTTACTTTCCATTCACCTCTCCTTCGAGCGCTACTGGTTTGCTCGTCTGCCACCACGTTGCATATGCGTTTGCGTCCTGCGATACGGATGCTTTAGAGCAATTTTTTGTTAATGATTTGTAATTGGCTTGTCAATACTACCCTATTGTTTGCCGTCATGAAAGATGCGCGTTATTAGGCTATAATGCGGCAATTCATAATCTCTGAAAATACCATGCAAAAAACTTCTTTTAGAAATCACCAGGTTAAGCGATTCAGCTCGCAACGTTCTACCAGGCGTAAACCTGAAAACCAGCCCACGCGTGTGATCCTGTTCAATAAACCCTACGATGTTCTTCCGCAGTTCACCGATGAAGCCGGACGCAAAACATTAAAAGAATTCATCCCGGTTCAGGGCGTTTATGCAGCAGGTCGCCTTGACCGCGATAGCGAAGGGTTGCTGGTGCTGACCAATAACGGCGCGTTGCAGGCGCGTTTAACCCAGCCGGGTAAACGCACCGGAAAAATCTATTATGTGCAGGTGGAAGGTATTCCCACACAAGACGCACTTGAAGCCTTGCGCAATGGCGTAACCTTAAATGATGGCCCTACCCTGCCCGCAGGCGCGGAGCTGGTTGACGAACCCGCGTGGTTATGGCCGCGGAATCCACCAATTCGTGAACGCAAAAGTATTCCCACCAGCTGGCTGAAGATCACCTTATATGAAGGACGTAATCGCCAGGTGCGCCGCATGACCGCCCATGTTGGTTTCCCCACGCTGCGACTGATTCGCTATGCGATGGGAGATTACTCTTTGGATAATCTTGCCAATGGCGAATGGCGAGAAGTGACAGATTAAGGATGCAAAATGTTTAAACCGCACGTTACCGTTGCTTGCGTGGTGCACGCAGAAGGCAAATTTTTAGTCGTTGAAGAGACGATTAATGGTAAAGCGTTATTGAACCAACCTGCCGGGCATCTGGAAGCCGATGAAACCTTAGTGGAAGCCGCCGCCCGTGAACTGTGGGAAGAAACCGGCATCAGCGCGCAGCCGCAACACTTTATTCGTATGCATCAGTGGATTGCGCCAGATAAAACGCCGTTTTTGCGTTTCCTCTTTGCCATTGAGCTTGAGCAAATATGCCCGACCCAGCCTCATGACAGCGATATCGACTGCTGTCGTTGGGTCAGCGCCGAAGAAATTTTACAGGCGTCAAATCTTCGTTCGCCGCTGGTGGCGGAAAGTATCCGTTGTTATCAAAGCGGGCAACGCTATCCGCTGGAGATGATTGGCGATTTTAACTGGCCTTTTACAAAGGGTGTCATCTAAAAGGCTGCGTGATAGAATACGCCGCCTTGAAGTTCAATGTCGTGAGTGATCCAATGTCTGAAACCGCAAAAAAAGTAATCGTCGGCATGTCCGGCGGTGTCGATTCCTCCGTTTCTGCCTGGCTGTTGCAACAACAGGGATATCAGGTTGAAGGCCTGTTTATGAAGAACTGGGAAGAAGACGACGGTGAGGAATATTGCACAGCGGCAGCGGATCTGGCTGATGCCCAGGCTGTCTGCGACAAGCTCGGCATTGAACTGCACACCGTTAACTTTGCTGCCGAGTACTGGGACAACGTCTTCGAACTGTTCCTTGCCGAATATAAAGCCGGTCGCACGCCGAATCCGGATATTCTGTGCAACAAAGAGATCAAATTTAAAGCCTTCCTCGAATTTGCCGCCGAAGATTTAGGTGCCGATTATATCGCTACCGGTCATTACGTACGTCGGGCCGATGTCGATGGCAAGAGCCGCCTGCTGCGTGGTCTGGACAGCAATAAAGACCAGAGCTACTTCCTTTATACGCTCAGCCATGAGCAGATTGCGCAAAGCCTGTTCCCGGTCGGCGAACTGGAAAAACCGCAGGTGCGTAAGATTGCTGAAGATCTTGGTCTGGTCACCGCGAAGAAAAAAGACTCTACCGGCATTTGCTTCATTGGCGAACGTAAATTCCGCGAGTTCCTGGGCCGTTATCTCCCGGCGCAACCGGGCAAAATCATTACCGTCGATGGCGATGAAATTGGTGAGCACCAGGGGCTGATGTATCACACTCTCGGTCAGCGTAAAGGTCTGGGTATCGGTGGCACCAAAGAAGGTACCGAAGAACCGTGGTATGTGGTGGACAAAGACGTCGAAAACAACATTCTGGTTGTCGCTCAGGGCCATGAACACCCGCGGCTGATGTCTGTCGGGTTGATTGCCCAGCAGTTGCACTGGGTCGATCGCGAACCATTCACCGGCACTATGCGTTGCACGGTAAAAACCCGCTATCGCCAGACCGATATCCCTTGCACCGTCAAGGCGCTGGACGATGATCGCATTGAAGTGATTTTCGATGAACCGGTTGCCGCCGTGACGCCGGGCCAGTCTGCCGTCTTCTATAACGGTGAAGTGTGCCTCGGTGGCGGTATTATTGAGCAGCGTCTGCCGCTGCCGGTCTGATTATTATCTTTACTTAAAACAAGGAAGCAGTGAACGTGGCAAAGAATTACTATGACATCACCCTCGCCCTGGCCGGTATTTGTCAGTCGGCACGCCTGGTGCAACAACTCGCTCACCAGGGGCATTGTGATGCCGATGCGCTACACGTCTCACTCAACAGTATTATTGATATGAACCCCAGCTCGACGCTGGCGGTTTTTGGCGGTAGCGAAGCCAACCTGCGCGTCGGGCTGGAAACCCTGCTCGGCGTGCTCAATGCCAGCAGTCGCCAGGGCTTAAACGCCGAATTAACCCGCTACACACTCAGCTTGATGGTGCTTGAGCGCAAACTCTCCTCAGCGAAAGGCGCGCTCGACACTCTGGGCAACCGGATCAACGGCCTGCAACGCCAGCTCGAACACTTCGATTTACAGTCCGAAACGCTGATGAGCGCGATGGCTGCTATCTATGTTGATGTGATCAGCCCGCTTGGCCCGCGCATTCAGGTCACCGGTTCCCCTGCTGTACTGCAAAGCCCACAAGTGCAGGCGAAAGTTCGCGCAACCCTGCTGGCAGGCATTCGCGCCGCCGTGCTCTGGCACCAGGTCGGCGGCGGACGTCTGCAACTGATGTTTTCTCGTAATCGCCTGACCACTCAGGCAAAACAAATTCTTGCTCATTTAACCCCGGAGTTGTGATCTATGGAATTATCCTCACTGACCGCCGTTTCCCCTGTCGATGGACGCTACGGCGATAAAGTCAGCGCGCTGCGCGGTATTTTCAGCGAATATGGTTTGCTGAAATTCCGTGTACAAGTTGAAGTACGTTGGCTGCAAAAACTGGCCGCGCACGCAGCGATCAAGGAAGTTCCTGCTTTTGCTGCCGACGCAATCGGTTACCTTGATGCAGTTGTCGCCAATTTCAGCGAAGAAGATGCCGCACGCATCAAAACCATCGAGCGTACCACTAACCACGACGTTAAAGCGGTTGAGTATTTCCTGAAAGAAAAAGTGGCGGAGATCCCGGAACTGCACGCGGTTTCTGAATTCATCCACTTTGCCTGTACTTCGGAAGATATCAATAACCTCTCCCACGCATTAATGCTGAAAACCGCGCGTGATGAAGTGATCCTGCCGTACTGGCGTCAACTGATTGATGGCATTAAAGATCTCGCCGTTCAGTACCGCGATATCCCGCTGCTGTCTCGTACCCACGGTCAGCCAGCCACGCCGTCAACCATCGGTAAAGAGATGGCAAACGTCGCCTACCGTATGGAGCGCCAGTACCGCCAGCTTAATCAGGTGGAGATCCTCGGCAAAATCAACGGCGCGGTCGGTAACTATAACGCCCATATCGCCGCTTACCCGGAAGTTGACTGGCATCAGTTCAGCGAAGAGTTCGTCACCTCGCTGGGTATTCAGTGGAACCCGTACACCACCCAGATCGAACCGCACGACTACATTGCCGAATTGTTTGATTGCGTTGCGCGCTTCAACACCATTCTGATCGACTTTGACCGTGACGTCTGGGGTTATATCGCCCTTAACCACTTCAAACAGAAAACCATTGCTGGTGAGATTGGTTCTTCCACCATGCCGCATAAAGTTAACCCGATTGACTTCGAAAACTCCGAAGGGAATCTGGGCCTTTCCAACGCGGTATTGCAGCATCTGGCAAGCAAACTGCCGGTTTCCCGCTGGCAGCGTGACCTGACCGACTCCACCGTGCTGCGTAACCTCGGCGTGGGTATCGGTTATGCGCTGATTGCGTATCAATCCACCCTGAAAGGCGTGAGCAAACTGGAAGTAAACCGTGACCATCTGCTGGATGAGCTGGATCACAACTGGGAAGTGCTGGCTGAGCCAATCCAGACAGTTATGCGTCGCTATGGTATCGAAAAACCGTACGAGAAGCTGAAAGAGCTGACTCGCGGTAAGCGCGTTGACGCCGAAGGCATGAAGCAGTTTATCGATGGTCTGGCGTTGCCAGAAGAAGAGAAAGCCCGCCTGAAAGCGATGACGCCGGCTAACTATATTGGTCGAGCTATCACCATGGTTGATGAGCTGAAATAAACTCGTATCAGTGCCGGATGGCGATGCTGTCCGGCCTGTTTATTAAAATTATCCACTTTTTCTTTTTTCACTTTACCTCCCCTCCCCGCTGGTTTATTTAATGTTTACCCCCATAAACACATAATCGCGTTACACTATTTTAATAATTAAGACAGGGAGAAATAAAAATGCGCGTACTGGTTGTTGAAGACAATGCGTTGTTACGTCACCACCTTAAAGTTCAGATTCAGGATGCTGGTCATCAGGTCGATGACGCAGAAGATGCCAAAGAAGCCGATTATTATCTCAATGAACATTTACCGGATATTGCGATTGTCGATCTCGGATTGCCTGACGAGGACGGTCTGTCACTGATTCGCCGCTGGCGTAGCAATGATGTTTCACTGCCGATTCTGGTATTAACCGCCCGTGAAAGCTGGCAGGACAAAGTCGAAGTATTAAGTGCCGGTGCTGATGATTACGTGACTAAACCGTTTCATATTGAAGAGGTGATGGCGCGAATGCAGGCATTAATGCGGCGTAATAGCGGCCTGGCTTCACAGGTCATTTCGCTACCCCCGTTTCAGGTTGATCTCTCTCGCCGTGAATTATCTATTAATGACGAAGTGATCAAACTGACCGCGTTCGAATACACCATTATGGAAACGTTGATACGCAATAATGGCAAAGTGGTGAGCAAAGATTCGTTAATGCTCCAACTCTATCCGGATGCGGAGCTGCGGGAAAGCCATACCATTGATGTACTGATGGGACGTCTGCGCAAAAAAATTCAGGCACAATATCCGCAAGAAGTGATTACTACCGTTCGCGGCCAGGGCTATTTGTTCGAATTGCGCTGATGAAAAAATTACTGCGTCTTTTTTTCCCGCTCTCACTGCGGGTACGTTTTCTGTTGGCAACGGCTGCGGTAGTACTGGTGCTTTCGCTTGCCTACGGAATGGTCGCGCTGATCGGTTATAGCGTCAGTTTCGATAAAACTACGTTTCGGCTGTTACGTGGCGAGAGCAATCTGTTCTATACCCTTGCGAAGTGGGAAAACAATAAGTTGCATGTCGAGTTACCCGAAAATATCGACAAGCAAAGCCCCACCATGACGCTAATTTATGATGAGAACGGGCAGCTTTTATGGGCGCAACGTGACGTGCCCTGGCTGATGAAGATGATCCAGCCTGACTGGCTGAAATCGAATGGTTTTCATGAAATTGAAGCGGATGTTAACGATACCAGCCTCTTGCTGAGTGGAGATCATTCGATACAGCAACAGTTGCAGGAAGTGCGGGAAGATGATGACGACGCGGAGATGACCCACTCGGTGGCAGTAAACGTCTACCCGGCAACATCGCGGATGCCAAAATTAACCATTGTGGTGGTGGATACCATTCCGGTGGAGCTAAAAAGTTCCTATATGGTCTGGAGCTGGTTTATCTATGTGCTCTCAGCCAATCTGCTGTTAGTGATCCCGCTGCTGTGGGTCGCCGCCTGGTGGAGTTTACGCCCCATCGAAGCCCTGGCAAAAGAAGTCCGCGAACTGGAAGAACATAACCGCGAATTGCTCAATCCAGCCACAACGCGAGAACTGACCAGTCTGGTACGAAACCTGAACCGATTGTTAAAAAGTGAACGCGAACGTTACGACAAATACCGTACGACGCTCACCGACCTGACCCATAGTCTGAAAACGCCACTGGCGGTGCTGCAAAGTACGCTGCGTTCTCTGCGTAGTGAAAAGATGAGCGTCAGTGATGCTGAGCCGGTAATGCTGGAGCAAATCAGCCGCATTTCACAGCAAATTGGCTACTACCTGCATCGTGCCAGTATGCGCGGCGGGACATTGCTCAGCCGCGAGCTGCATCCGGTCGCCCCACTGCTGGACAATCTCACCTCAGCGCTGAACAAAGTGTATCAACGCAAAGGGGTCAATATCTCTCTCGATATTTCGCCAGAGATCAGCTTTGTCGGTGAGCAGAACGATTTTGTCGAGGTGATGGGCAACGTGCTGGATAATGCCTGTAAATATTGCCTCGAGTTTGTCGAAATTTCTGCAAGGCAAACCGACGAGCATCTCTATATTGTGGTCGAGGATGATGGCCCCGGTATTCCATTAAGCAAGCGAGAGGTCATTTTCGACCGTGGTCAACGGGTTGATACTTTACGCCCTGGGCAAGGTGTAGGGCTGGCGGTAGCCCGCGAAATCACCGAGCAATATGAGGGTAAAATCGTCGCCGGAGAGAGCATGCTGGGCGGTGCGCGGATGGAGGTGATTTTTGGTCGCCAGCATTCTGCGCCGAAAGATGAATAAATATGTCCATACTTCACGCATTACGTTAAGCATCCGTTATAATCGGTTGCAGATACCAGCCTGTGGATGCTTAACATGGAATACCAACTCACTCTTAACTGGCCCGATTTTCTTGAACGTCACTGGCAGAAACGCCCGGTGGTGTTAAAACGCGGCTTTAATAATTTTATTGACCCGATCTCTCCAGACGAGTTGGCGGGTCTGGCGATGGAAAGCGAAGTTGACAGTCGACTGGTCAGTCACCAGGATGGCAAATGGCAGGTCAGCCACGGCCCGTTCGAAAGCTACGATCATCTCGGTGAAACCAACTGGTCATTACTGGTACAGGCAGTAAACCACTGGCATGAGCCGACCGCCGCGCTGATGCGACCGTTCCGTGAACTACCGGACTGGCGTATTGATGATCTGATGATCTCTTTTTCTGTACCTGGCGGCGGCGTCGGCCCGCATCTCGATCAGTACGACGTGTTTATCATTCAGGGTACCGGACGTCGTCGCTGGCGAGTGGGCGAAAAGCTGCAAATGAAACAGCACTGCCCACATCCGGATCTGTTACAGGTCGATCCGTTCGAAGCCATCATCGATGAAGAGCTGGAGCCTGGTGATATTCTTTATATTCCGCCAGGATTCCCGCATGAAGGCTACGCGCTGGAAAATGCGATGAACTATTCCGTGGGTTTTCGCGCGCCGAATACGCGGGAACTGATTAGCGGATTTGCCGATTATGTGCTGCAACGTGAACTGGGCGGCAACTACTACAGCGATCCGGATGTTCCACCTCGCGCTCATCCTGCGGATGTTCTGCCGCAAGAGATGGATAAACTGCGTGAGATGATGCTCGAATTGATCAACCAGCCGGAACACTTTAAGCAATGGTTTGGCGAGTTTATATCCCAGTCACGTCATGAACTGGATATCGCGCCGCCGGAACCGCCTTATCAGCCAGATGAAATCTACGATGCGCTGAAACAAGGTGATGTGCTGGTGCGCCTGGGTGGTCTGCGCGTATTGCGCATTGGCGACGACGTGTATGCCAATGGTGAGAAGATCGATTCCCCGCACCGTCCGGCACTGGATGCACTCGCCAGCAACATTGCGCTGACTGCGGAGAATTTTGGCGATGCGCTGGAAGATCCGTCATTCCTCGCAATGCTCGCGGCGCTGGTAAATAGCGGGTATTGGTTCTTCGAAGGGTAAGTTTGGATTTAAGCCGGATGTGGTGCTGATTGCGCCTTATCGTGCCTACATGCACTGAACGCCTGTAGGCACGATAAGTATGTGGACCAGTGTCAATATAACGGTTTCATCCCGGTAATTGGCAGTCCACATACGCATCGGGCAATCACGACTTCCGTTGCGCCGTTAACTCGGCAATACGGACGATCACCTGCACCGCTTTTTCCATACCTTCCAGAGTCACAAACTCATGCTTACCATGATAGTTGTAACCGCCAGTGAACAGGTTCGGGCAAGGTAATCCCATAAACGACAACTGCGCGCCGTCGGTACCGCCGCGGATCGGTTTCAGTTCCGGTTCAATATCGCAGTCACGCATCGCCTGCTGGGCGATATCGAGAATATGCGGATGCTCAACCACTTTCTCGCGCATATTGTAGTAACTGTCTTCAATCACCAATTCAATGTAGCAATCAGGATGTAACCCTTTGCCCACTTTTTTGGCGATCTCCATCATTTTACGTTTACGCGCTTCAAACTGTTTACGGTCGAAATCACGGATGATGTAATGCATATCGGCCCGTTCAACGGTGCCTTTCATGCTCGCCAGGTGATAGAAACCTTCATAGCCTTCTGTCATTTCCGGGCTTTCATCCGCCGGAACTTCCGCATGAATACGTGCCGCCAGCGACAGCGCATTTACCATCACTCCTTTCGCCGTGCCCGGGTGAACATTGTTACCGACAATTTTGATATTGACCGACGCGGCGTTGAAGTTTTCAAACTCCAGTTCGCCTACGCCACCACCATCAACAGTGTAAGCCCAGCGGGCATCGAAGGCGTCAACATCAAAATGTTTCGCCCCTTTGCCCACTTCTTCATCCGGGGTAAAGGCGACGCGAATATCACCATGCGGAATGTTTTTCTGTTGCAATACCGCCAGCGCGGTCATGATTTCTGCAATACCTGCTTTGTCATCGGCACCTAACAAGGTTTTACCATCGGTAGTAATCAGCGTCTGACCCAGTAGCTGATGCAGCACCGGGAACATAACCGGTGATAAAACTTCATCGCCGATACCCAGCGCAATATCGCCACCGCGATAGTTTTCAACAATTTGCGGATTCACATTTTTGCCGCTGCAATCCGGTGAGGTATCCACATGAGAAATAAAGCCAATCGCCGGGATATTGCCAGGGACGTTAGCCGGTAACGTCGCCATCAAAGTGCCCTTCTCACTTAAGGTCACATTGATAAGCCCCATCTCTTCGAGCTGCTCTTTCAGTAGATGCAATAACTTCCATTGGCCTTCCGTGCTGGGAACCTGTCTCACCCCTGCTTTTGATTGGGTATCCAGAGACACGTAGTTCAAAAATCGCTCAAGTAGTTTATCCATGTAGTCACCCTCACTTTTTGTGACAACATTATTAAGAAGCAAGAAAAGACAAATATTGCGTCAGGTCACTTTTACCCCTGCAAGCGGGAATATTTATCAGCATTACCTTAATGAATATAAAGCTAAGCCAGTAATTCACAACAAAGATTGGCGATTCAAGCGGTTTGCCGTAGAATTACCGCCCTCATTAAGAGTCACCAAGGTGGTTAACCACAAACCCCGCATCGGTAAGCCATCCGTTGCGTTTACATGGGACAGAGTAAAAAATTGAATAAACAACCGAGTTCGCTTTCACCGCTGGTGCAATTGGCGGGAATTCGCAAATGCTTTGATGGTAAAGAGGTCATTCCCCAGCTGGATCTGACTATCAACAATGGCGAGTTCCTCACGCTGCTTGGCCCTTCTGGCTGCGGTAAAACAACCGTTCTTCGCCTGATTGCAGGTCTGGAAACTGTTGATTCCGGACGCATCATGCTGGATAACGAGGACATCACCCACGTTCCGGCGGAAAACCGCTATGTGAACACTGTTTTCCAAAGCTACGCACTTTTCCCCCACATGACCGTGTTCGAAAATGTGGCCTTTGGGTTGCGCATGCAAAAAACCCCCGCTGCTGAAATTACGCCCCGCGTGATGGAAGCCCTGCGGATGGTGCAACTGGAAACCTTCGCTCAACGTAAACCGCATCAGCTCTCTGGTGGTCAACAGCAACGCGTCGCCATTGCTCGCGCGGTGGTTAACAAGCCTCGTCTGTTGTTGCTGGATGAGTCGCTCTCAGCGCTGGATTACAAACTGCGTAAGCAAATGCAGAACGAGCTGAAAGCGTTACAGCGTAAGCTTGGTATTACCTTCGTCTTTGTCACTCACGATCAGGAAGAAGCGCTCACCATGTCAGACAGGATTGTGGTGATGCGCGAGGGTCGTATTGAGCAAGATGGTACACCGCGCGAAATTTACGAAGAGCCGAAAAACCTGTTTGTTGCCGGCTTCATTGGCGAAATCAATATGTTTAACGCCACTGTCATCGAACGTCTAGACGAGCAGCGCGTACGCGCCAACGTTGAAGGCCGCGAATGTAATATCTACGTTAACTTCGCCGTTGAACCGGGGCAAAAACTGCATGTTCTGCTGCGCCCGGAAGACTTACGTGTTGAAGAGATTAACGACGACAACCACGCTGAAGGGCTGATTGGTTACGTTCGTGAGCGTAACTACAAAGGCATGACGCTGGAGTCGGTTGTTGAACTGGAAAATGGCAAGATGGTGATGGTCAGCGAATTCTTCAATGAAGACGACCCTGACTTTGACCACTCTCTCGACCAAAAAATGGCCATTAATTGGGTAGAAAGCTGGGAGGTCGTACTGGCTGATGAAGAACACAAGTAAGTTCCAGAATGTAGTGATTGTCACTATTGTCGGTTGGCTTGTGTTGTTTGTCTTTCTGCCCAACCTGATGATCATTGGCACCAGCTTTTTGACCCGCGACGACGCCAGTTTCGTCAAAATGGTCTTTACGCTGGATAACTACACGCGTCTGCTCGATCCGCTCTATTTTGAAGTGCTATTGCACTCGCTGAATATGGCGCTGATCGCCACCCTCGCCTGCCTGGTGCTGGGCTACCCGTTTGCCTGGTTTCTGGCGAAGCTACCACACAAGGTGCGTCCGCTGCTGCTGTTTCTGCTGATTGTTCCCTTCTGGACCAACTCACTGATTCGCATCTACGGGCTGAAAATTTTCCTCAGCACCAAAGGCTATCTCAACGAGTTTTTGCTCTGGCTGGGCGTTATCGACACACCAATTCGTATCATGTTCACGCCCAGTGCGGTGATTATCGGTCTGGTTTACATTCTGCTACCGTTTATGGTGATGCCGCTGTACTCCAGTATCGAAAAACTGGATAAGCCGTTGCTTGAGGCGGCGCGCGATCTCGGTGCCAGCAAGTTACAGACTTTTATCCGTATCATTATTCCACTGACGATGCCGGGAATTATTGCCGGATGTCTGCTGGTGATGCTGCCAGCGATGGGCCTGTTCTATGTATCCGACCTGATGGGCGGTGCGAAAAACCTGCTGATCGGTAACGTCATCAAGGTCCAGTTCCTCAATATTCGTGACTGGCCGTTTGGTGCAGCCACCAGCATTACGCTGACTATCGTAATGGGCCTGATGTTGCTGGTTTACTGGCGCGCTTCTCGTCTGCTGAATAAGAAGGCAACAGAAATAGACGATTAGTGTTTTATATTCAAAAGGTTAATAGCAAATTTGGCATGCTTTTTACTGTCGAGTAAACTGCATGCCTCTATCCATAAAATCAAACAGTTGCAATCTAATTTTGGAGAACGTTTTTTCTTCTCCCTTTTAGTAAATCGCTATAAAAAACAACAAATGATATAAAAATGAACAATCCTAATCCATGCATGACGTGTGGTGCCTGTTGTGCATTTTTCCGCGTCTCTTTTTACTGGGCTGAAGCAGATGATGCTGGCGGCACCATCCCCGTAACGATGACAGAACAAATTTCTCCGTACCATCGATGTATGCAGGGCACTAACCAGAAAAATCCCCGATGTGTGGCCCTGTTCGGTGAGCCGGGAGTCAATGCCTGCTGCAGCATTTATGAAAATCGCTCATCCACCTGTAGAGAATTTCCGATGTCCGGCGAGAATGGTGTGATTAATGAAGCATGTAATCGTGCACGGGCGAAATACAGGCTACCCCCACTTTCCTAAACGCGAGCGGTATCACTGTAATGGATGGTTTTCTATGCGAACATTCTAGATGTCTTAACAACTCACTTATTGTAATCAAGTTTCTTTCTTCTGGTCGGGGAGCATGTTGCTCCCTTTTTTCAGCTAAAAATCAGCATACAGCCATACAATCCCGCACAGGCCACCACCGGCACCACAAAATCCATCAGACTGGCCACATTCCACACACGCGGATCAAAACCGCCCCACCACGGCATGTTCTGTCGGTGACCATCACCAAAACGCTTAATCCAGCGATATTCTGCCTGGGTATGTTCGCGCGCAATGAAAAACGTACAGGCAATGACTGCACCATAAGCCCAGTCACCGGTAATACACCCGACCAGCCCCTGCACCGCCACAGCACAAATTGCATGAAGTATCGGCGTGATATCCATCTGCTCCCCTTAAAACCACTCCCTGAGCGGACGCTCTGGTGTAACCACCCACTCACGGAACACGGATTCATCAAAGCCATCGTCAAGAAGACGGATATTAACAAAGTACCCTTCGTTTCGCGTGTATTCAGGCTCCCCGTCAGCAGAAACACCTGACTCACTGAACGTAAAACCAATCTCATCAACCAGAACGGCATTCTGCAACTCTTCGTCCTCTTCCCAGTTAAGTGACGTAAGAAATTCCATGAACGCCTTTTTATCAACAAATCGTAATGTCAGATCTTTCATACTGACTCCTTAAGTTGTCTGTCATTCAGTTCCTTATGCCAGAGACGAAAATTCCTCACATGACCAAACAGATGACGATCTCCAGCTGGCGTTTGACCACCAATGCGGATTGTGGCAGAGCTCTGTATATATTCCCATGTTGTTTTGGTTTCGCTGGATATACGCCCGTTACTTACTGAGCACGTAGACTTATCCGACTTCACCCGCATTCCAATAAGCATTTTTTCCAGCCCGGCATTTTCATTTATCCGTCTGTTTGAACCGCCTATATCACAATACGGAAAACCGTCGTACCCACCTGATGAACCAAACCCCATGATGATTCCTGCATCTGCCTGATGCTGGTATGTGTCAAACACCCGTGGTGCTGCATTCGGCGTTTTACTCCAGTTTTTATGTGCTTCGCATAACACGGTAAATGGCAGTGAATAAAGATTATTTTTTACAGGGAGCGTGACCATATCACTTGCACGTGTTGTCGCAGCTGTACCTGAAACAATGAAGGATGATGCACATGAACCATTTTCTACCTGAGGCGTTGCAAGGTATACATAATCTCCGGATACTGTTGCGCTTCCCTCTTTCGGCGCATACTGGATCTGAGAGCCAATTTTCAGTTCGCCATCAATTGCCAGGATCGTTGCCTCTGCAAAAATCCATCCGGTAGCTTCGTCCTTTCTGACTCTCGCTGTAATCCTTGAGGCAGCACCGCCTGTCATATTAATTTCAAGCGTTTGTGTATCAATGTACGCATCGCCAAGAAAAGTTGTTGCACTACCGTCATATTTATCAAAGCGGATACGTAACCTTAACTGCAGTTCTGTTTTAAAACGACATGAGGTTGTCACGTACTTATTATCACCTGAGACATCAACTGACTTTGTTGCAGCAATTGATGCCATATTAATGGCTGAGGTTTGCCCGATCAGAGAATCATTGCAGACAAATTTTCCCCATAAAAAACCAAAACTATCTGTCCCGGTTTCGGGAACATCCATATTTTGCGATCGGCCCCAACTGGCAGGATTTTCCGAATTGAGCATGTAATTCGTTCTTTGTCCCTCAATCAGCAACCCTTCCCGCTCAAAACGCGGCTCATTCTCCGCTGCAGTCTGAAGGCAACCACTCTTATCAATGTAAGTTGCGGTTGAGGCTCGAGTGAAATTAACCTGCTTGTCACTGGCCACCTGAACCACATCATCACCAATCTTCACTTTTTTATAACCCGGCGAATAACCCGTAATCATATCCAGTGAATCATTGAACGGGATCCACACATCAGGGAGCGGTGGCACGATATTCGCGTAAGGCTCTGCCGTCTGCTCTGCATATTCTCTTGCAGCATCCTCACTTGCTTTTGCTGCGCTCTGGCTGGTTGCGGCAGCTTTCGCCGAGTTTACCGCCACCGTCTCGCTCGCCTTTGCGTTGGTTTCACTGGTTTTTGCTGCTGTTTCGCTGGCTTTGGCATTCGTTTCGCTGGCCTTCGCT
>OBWF01000465.1_pt1 | contig 19302 bp, 19 predicted proteins | sample 1495211 | NCBI WGS metagenome assembly OBWF01 (sample SAMEA2580051, study PRJEB22360) | human gut metagenome | reverse complement strand
TCGAAAAGGATCGGCATGGATTTGTCAGATGTGCGCTATCCGGTGAAATGCTGGCGGTAAATCCTGAACAGATAGATGCATTGATAGAATTTCTGAAAGGGATCAGAGACTGAGCCAGCACACAGCACACATAGCCGGAGCAATCCGGCTTTTTTGTACCCAAAAAAAGCCCGATAAGGTCAGAGGGGGCTTATCGGGCTTTTGCATATGAGGTTTTTTTGGTGCGCTGACACACATGATCGGGATGATAATTTCATAATTTGCAACATAACTCAATATCATTGCACAAAATGCAATCCTGATTATAATCATAACTGGATGAACATACAGTTATGATTTTTTAAGTCGAAGAGGAATTTCTTACTATGGCTGAAGAGAAAAAAGGCGGTGTTTCGGTGTACATAAGCCCCGAAATCGTGGAGGTGCTCAAGCAGCGCCACAAAAAAAACTATGAGGCTGGCGTTGCGGCTGGACTGGATCCGCTGATGACGCCGGAGCCGTCGATAGGTTCACTTGTGCGATCTTATTTACTTGCGGCGCTTGGGATGCACAAAAATTATGGGGGCGAATAATGGCAGTCAAAGCAATAGCACTTAACACACACCAGCTTTTCGCGTACCTGAATCGCGAGGATATTGCGGAATTTAAATTTAGTCCGCTGTTTACCGCGCTGTTTTTCCCGAACGTGGCGACATTCAACACGCAGGACATCATGTTAGATAACCTGGATATTGAAGAAGTCACTATGTCGGCGTTTTGTTCGCCTATGGTTGGCAGCCAGGTTCAGCGCGATAAAGGGTACGAAACCAGCATTATCCGCCCTGGCTACATGAAGCCAAAACACGAAATCGATCCATTAAAAACAATAATGCGCATGGCTGGAGAAGATCCGGCACAGCTTAACGATCCTACCTACCGCCGTATGCGCCTGATTACTGGCAACATGCGCCGCCAGATAAACGCCATTAAGGCACGCGTTGAATGGCTGGCGGTGAATGCGGTAACGACCGGAAAAAACATCATTGAGGGCGAAGGCATAGAACGCTATGAAATCGACTGGAAGATACCGGAAAAAAACATCATAGAGCAGGCCGACGGTAAAAAATGGTCTGAGCAGGATAAAGACATACACGACCCAATATATGACATTGAACTATACGCAGATCAGGCAGGTTGCCCCGCCAACGTCATGATTATGGGCGTTGATGTATGGCGCATGTTACGCAGCTTTAAAAAATTCCGTGAACTGTACGATCTCTCCCGTGGTTCAGAATCCGCCGCAGAGCTGGCATGTAAAAACCTAGGCGAAGTGGTGAGCTTTAAAGGCTATCTTGGTGATCTGGCCCTTATCGTCTATTCCGGCAAATACACTGACAGCGACGGCACAGAAAAATATTTCCTTGAGCCTGATTTGCTGGTCCTGGGCAACACCAACAATAAAGGGCTGGTGGCCTATGGTGCGATTATGGAACAGGAAGCGGTAAGAACGGGCGCAACGCAAAACATGTTTTACCCGAAAAACTGGATTGAAGACGGCGATCCGGCGATTGAGTACGTGCAGACACACAGCGCACCGCAGCCGGTACCGGCAGATATTCGCAAATTTGTTACCGTCAAAATTGGTTAACGGGGGATTCTATGAACACTCCATACATTGAGTTATTTGCAGGCAGTCAGCAGGTATCAACGACGCTGGTACATTTTGCCGCTGATGCTGGCGTTATTCAGGAATTTACCCCGCTGATGCTGGTGGACAATGGCGAGTTTAAGCCGTGGGATGGTCAGGAATCTGGCAAGGCTGTTTATCTGACCTCGTACCCCGTGGACACGTCGACGCAGAAATCAGCACAGTGCTACAAGACGGGGATATTCAATATTGCCGCCGTTAACTGGCCTGAGAGCGTCGACACCGATGCGAAAAAATGCGCCGCCTTTGCGGGTTCTGGCGTATCCGTTCAGCCGCTGGCCCGATAAGCAGGGGGAACGATGGCAACGAATGAAAGCATCATGACGCTACCGCTGGCGAGTAAATTTAAAGCCGAAGCGCGTGCAATGGCTGACAGAGGTTTATCAACCTATGAGGCCGTATATCAACTAAACAAACTGGAAGAGCAGGACAAGCCGCGCGCTGATGCGATTATGGCGCTTCATGAGCATAAAGACTATCAGCCGCTGTTGCGTGCAATGGCAAACGTGCCCTGCATCGATGTTGGTACCGCTGAAAGCATCCTTAGCATGACCATAGAGCAGGAACGTCAGAAGGTTGCGCCGGAGCTTACCGCAGCCTTTGAAAACTTTATGGACATGCACAGCCCGCAAGCCGTATCAGCAGGCATGGCATACGATGGCAGAAAGCCGGGCGATGACGGCGACATCGATCGCATACTGAAAACCATCTGAGACAAGGCCGGAGAAATCCGGCTTTTTTTTACGGGTCCTTTCCGGCATATGGACCCGTTACGGGGCGGCGACCTCGCGCGTTTTCGCTATTTATGAGCCTTTTCAGGGGGGTGGTGGTGGTTTTGTTGTTTGCTCTATCTTTATGAATGAAAAGGGAAAGATGCAAACAATACACCAACCTGAAACCTTAACTAAGTGGGGATATTGATGAAATCGCACCTGATGAACAAAAAAACTATGGCGCAAAGCTGCCGTGTAAGTGCGACAGCGTTCGACAAGTGGGGAGTGACTCCCGTTGAACGTAAAGGCCGCGAGGCTTTTTACGATGTTGCCAGCGTGATAGACAATCGGGTAAGCAATGCAATTGACCAGGTTACAAACGACAAAGGCGAGATTGATGATGGTGAACTCTTACGAGTCAGGATCAGATTGCTGACAGCACAGGCAGAGGCGCAGGAGCTTAAAAACGAGCGCGAACGCGGCGACGTTATTGATACAGCGTTTTGTATATACGTGCTTTCAAAACTGGCAAGTCAGATTTCTTCAATCATGGACAGCCTCCCGCTTACTATGCAAAGGAACTTCCCACAGATGCCCCCCGCTATGCTGCATGGGCTTAAGAGGGAAGTAGTTAAAGCCTGTAATGCCAGTGCCAGAGTTGCCGACAACCTCCCACAGATACTGGCTGATTACTTGAAAGAAACAACCGGAAACGTACCGGAAAAGTTGCTACAGAAGAAAGGCGAGTAACAGACGCGCAATTATTGAACAAAAATGAGAAAGGATCTGATAATGGCATTTTCTGGCTAAAATGCCTCGTGTCAGATCCTTTCTTTTTTTAATATTTTCATTGTTAAACAGTCTGTTACAGAGAAGAAGAACGGATCTGACTTTTGCCGGAAAATTTTCATAAACAGATAAAATCCGCGAGGTCGCCGCCCCGTAACGGGCCATAATTCCAGGAAGGACCCGACGACACCAGACTATCAGAACGATGGGGGCACAATGACAGAAGCCGAACTACTGGGATTAATCCGCCGCGTCGCCGGAATCAGCCAGCAGGCTGACGAACAGACCGCGCAGCCGGACAGCGTGACCGCCGAAAATTACGCGCGTGTGGTTGCTGAGGTGATGCGCCGTGATGGTATCCAGCTTAATGGCGTTGATATGCGCAACATACGGATACGCGTTCTTGAAATGCTGGCCTACCGTCGCCGCGTGCAGACGTACAGGGAAAAAGCAAAAATTACGTACCACTGGAAGAAGCCGGAACGACTGCGTACGTAATACGTACGGATATCGAGATAAAGACGGTTTTTTTACCCCACTGGGGAAAAGGTACGCACCTGAATCATCATTATCGTGATCAAGGGTATGTAAAGCCCACCAGCCTGATCAACAGTTAACCGGAAAAAAAGCCAGGTATGGGGGGGTAGTGGTTAGCCACGAACAACGAACAAGCTGGACACCGCGCCCACTCTCACGCAGAGAAAAAATTACCGTTTCGTAGTAGTTAACATGTTAACTACCTGATGAAGTGTTTTTATTGATTTTCCCTTTATGATTCATCTGGTTGCGTGCAAAAAATGTTAACTACCTTTTTGGTAAAAATGTTAACAGGGCAGCGGTTAACATTTAACCTGGCAAAAATTCCGGTAGGTGGTGATCCCCATATCGGGGAACATCCACCAGCTTCGTTTTTATAAATTAAACACCTGGGAAAATCAGACTCTGAATTGTGCATTTTTTCAGCAAATCATTTTAGTTATACGTTTGGTTATACGGTTTAAAAGTTGAATCAGGAACATTCTTTTAAATCATTCAGTTACATGATCAATTAAACTACTCTCGTGAAAAATCCCAAGAAAAAACCAACCCTTACGGTTGGTTTTTTTATATCTGCAATTAATTCGATAAACAGACCGTGACACATCACAGCCTGTTTATTTTCTGTTATCAGAACGTCCAGACCACACCCGCCTGAGTATTCCACGGCGATTCTACCCCTGCGCCATTGCCATAGCTGACTGACAAATGACCGCTTAACGTCGGGGTAAACGATGACCTTATCCCAGCCTGATAAACGCCACGGGTTCCAGCCACATCATTATTAAATTTGCCATCGTCATTAACTTTCACCTGGTTAGAATCGGCGTATTCCTGACGCACGGCGGCTTTCAGCCAGGGTTCCAGCGTCGTACCGTTTTGCAGGTCCATGTGATAGCTTACCGCCGTTCCCGCTTCAGCGCGTAATATCCGGGTATTTCCCACATCAGCGCGCATGCCGTTTGATAACGTGTAGTCCTGACCATCTGTGGTAAAGCCGGTAAAGGCCAGATAGGGTCTAACACTCCACAATCCGTCAACCCAACGGAACCCGCTCTCGACATGAGCACCCGCACCGTTACTATTGTAATCGCCAAACGCTGTTGCCCCATTACTCATCTTGCCATGGATGGTGTTGGCAAAACGGTCAACTTTCACCACTGCATCAACATAGGCACCATTCTGATGCTCCCAACCGGCATAAGCCCCCAGGGTATAGCTATCGACATTGCCTTTGCCGCCGCGATCAAAACCAATATCAGAATGAGAGTAACCAAAGAACAAGCCGCGAATTGTACTGCTTTCTTCACGGGAGAAACGGCTATCGATACCGAGCGTCAGGCCCGTCAATGTTTGCTCAAAACCAGCTCCCGCATCAGTGGTCACGTTGTTGCGGGTGTTAATTGCCGAACTCCACATCGCCGTATCGTAATTAACGCCTTTTACGCTACCAAGACGCTCACGCACGGTGTCCAGTTCTGCATCAAATACCAGCGGTTGTGCTGCCGCCATATTCAGCACATCAGTGGTTGAAGGGGTAATTTGCGCGCGATTCTCTGCGAGGCTCCAGCTATGGTTGCCATTATCCAGCAAGGTATATTCATACGTACCGATATCAACAACGCCTCCGGCATTGCCCAACGTAAATGCAGCATCACCGCCGCCCGTTGTTACCAGTGTAAGGCTATCACCTGCTGCCGGGCTGGCCCCCGTGTCCGTCACGAATATTTTGAAATCACCTGTTGCCTGTCCGGTCACGTTGAGCTGATCGCTCTGATGATTGGCCATATCGGTACGCATATAAAAATTGCCGTTTCCCGACAGGGTATTGGTGGTCAACGTTATGAAATTTTCCGCACTTGCTGTCACAGATGAACGAGTCACTGGCTCAGCCATCATAATCACATTTGCGCCAGACATCGCAAGGTTGGCTAAGTTGAGGCGAGTGTTTTGGTTCGTCGTAGTGATATCGGCAATGATGGTCCATGCGCTATTTTCGAGCGAAACATCCGCTTTGCTGGTATCCACGGCACCATGCGTTCTAAAAGAAGCGCCCTCAGAAACCACTACCTTACCCACCAACATAGCGGGTGCATAATTTATTTGCGGCTTCATGACCTCAAGAATGCCATCATTCCCTCTGACTGAAACGTTAACCATTGTGCCAGCCCAGACATTAGCGCGGCCATTGTTGATAACCATATTTTCAGAGATGGCTTTAGAGGAATACGTGATACTTCCATTCTGATCTGATCTGATCTGATCGACCGAGATCATATACCGCATTTGCCTGCACTTTCGTACCAGTATCCTTTCCCAGCGATTGCATAGTGGCATGCTCATCAAGGATAGTGTCAATGGCCTGCGTGTCCTCCATAACAATAAGCCCGGAACCATCATCCAGTTCATAATTTTTTGACACACCATCTTTTATACTAAATTGGCCTTTACTGTTTGTACCACTCACTTCCAGCGCATTCGTTGAGACAATTAATTTTCCGCCTGCTTTTTTATCAACGCCAGTTGCAGTCCCGCCATCCATAACCTCCAGTAAGCCGCCACTATCTACAGTAGTATTATAAGCGAAGTCATTTTCTTCAACTCGCAAACTTCCGCCGTTTTCCAACAGCATATTGTTAGCAATACCATTCTTGATTTCGAACTGACCGAGACGGTTTGTTCCGAATACCTCCATGACCCGCGTGGTTGCTTTAATAGCACCGCCTGCTTTCTGATCTACCGCAAATGCAAATCCCCCCTCTTTAACCTACAGTAATCCTCCCTTTTCGATAGCGGCAAAGACGGTCCCCCCATCTTTTTCAACGATTAAGCGCCCGCCTTTAATCGTGGGATCATTCGCCGCGCCATAAACCTGTAGCACTCCATTATTGATCGTAGTCTGGTTTGCCGCGCCACCCATTTGAACAATTTGATAACCGTCATTTAATACTGAGTATTCTGCGGCGCCATTCATTTCAATGTACTGATACCCTCCGTTAATTTCAGTATTATTACTTACACCAAATTCTTTTATATGCTGTTCTCCGCCAGGATTGATTTTCGTATTATTGGCGGTCCCATAAACCAGCTGGATATCTTTTTCCAGGACAACACCATCAACTGTCTCACCATACTCAACAGTTGATGCCAATGCTATGGGTGAATATAACGCTGTAGCCACCAGAACAGATATTGCGGAACGACAAAGAGAAACAGAACCAGATTGATGCATTGAGCTTTCATCCTATGAAATTAATTGCTGTTAAAAGCATTGGGTAAAGAAAATACCCATAGCTCCATACCCGGAGTCAGTTTTTAAAAACTGTTTAAAGAAATGCACAAGTATTGTGATTGATTTTTTAGTTGTTTTTCTTGATGAGAAGCTGATGCAAAATTCCGTCTTTATAATGAAAATGATGCCAAAGCGAACGACAAGGTTGTAGTTTTCACTACATGTACATACATAAAATGGGGTAACATTCACGCGCCTGGTAGCGATACCAACGCTACGCTCAAACATAATGATTCTAATAAAACCTCAGGAGACTACTATGCCTGAAGCAACGCCTTTTCAGGTGATGATTGTGGATGATCATCCACTTATGCGACGCGGTGTTCGTCAGTTACTGGAGCTTGATCCTGGCTTTGAAGTGGTCGCCGAAGCGGGCGACGGCGCGAGCGCGATCGATCTGGCGAATAGACTGGATATCGACGTGATCTTGCTGGATCTCAATATGAAAGGTATGAGTGGCCTGGATACCCTCAATGCCTTGCGCAGGGATGGCGTTACCGCGCAAATTATTATCCTGACCGTATCCGATGCCTCCAGCGATGTCTTTGCGCTGATAGACGCAGGCGCAGACGGTTATCTGTTGAAAGACAGCGACCCGGAAGTATTGCTGGAAGCAATTCGTGCTGGAGCGAAAGGCAGCAAAGTCTTTAGCGAACGCGTCAATCAGTACTTACGTGAACGTGAAATGTTTGGCGCGGAAGAAGATCCCTTCAGCGTGCTGACGGAGCGCGAGCTGGATGTTCTGCACGAGCTGGCACAGGGGCTGTCAAATAAACAGATTGCCTCGGTGTTGAATATTTCCGAGCAGACAGTAAAAGTACATATTCGCAATCTGCTGCGTAAACTCAATGTCCGCTCACGCGTGGCGGCCACCATTCTGTTCCTGCAACAACGCGGGGCACAATAAAAATAGCCCGATGGCATCACCATCGGGCCTCTTTTTATTTACTCTCCTGCGGCGACAAATGTTGCATCGCCTGCGCGATACTACGTTCAATCACCGCACGGCGAGTATCGTTGGCAGGTAAGAGTTTCAACATCATCTCCCACGCGGCAACGGCTTCGCCAAATCGCTGCTGCTCAAAGGCATTAAACGCATACATGCTTAGCACACGGATATTGCTATGGTCCGTTCTCACCAACTGGCGCAGCAGTTCGCCGCCGAGGCGGTTGTCGTTGGGATCAGATGAACGTGTCAACGCTTCAGCATAACCCAGTGCGGCATCACTGTTTTTCGGATCGAGGCGATACGCAGTAGCGTATGCATCGGTGGCGATACTGGCGTTACCCAGCGCCATGCCAACGCGGCCCAACATAATCCAGCCGTCTATATCTCCCGGATTTTTTTGCAGTTGAGTACGCATCCCCAGCGCAAGGCGCGACATCTCTTCTTCGTTGAGCGGATCGGCTTTCGGATCCAGCGCCCTGTCCAGCAACGCCGGAGCCTGTGCCGTGGCCTGCTGCCAGATTTTCACCTGTTGATAATTTCCGGTCTGGTAGTAGCTGACGCCAGCCACAATTAACGCCACCACAATGCCCGGCAAATAAGCGACATATCCGGCACGCTTACCTTCCGGCACGCTTTGTTCAGGAAACGCTTCCGGCACCACGCGTACCCGACGCCGCGAGCGGGCGTAAATGACCCAACCGCCAATGCCAATAGCCACTACTGGCAGCACCCACAGCAGCACGGTCAGCGGCGTTAACGGCGGATCGTAAGTGACGAAGTTGCCGTAACGCGCCACCATATAATCGACAATCTCTTTCTTACTTTTACCTTCCTGCATCAGTTCATACACTTTCTGGCGCAGGTCGGTGGCAATCATCGAGTTGGAATCGGCAATGCTGTTATTCTGGCATTTCGGGCAGCGCAGTTCTTCAGTGAGCTGACGGAACTGTTGTTCCTGTGCTTCATCTTTAAACTGCAACACGTCGATGGTCGCCAGCGCTGAGCCGGAGATCATCAGCATCAGCACGCCCAATAAAAACCTCATTGTGCGGCCTCCTTACTGTATTTCTCCCACAGCGGCTTGATCTCTTCTTCCCAGACGCGAGGATTGAGATCGCCCGCATGGCGATAGCGAATGATGCCGTTGCCGTCAATAAGGAACGTTTCTGGCGCGCCATAGACACCGAGATCCAGCCCTAACATGCCGTCGCCATCAAACAGGCTTAGCGCGTAAGGATTGCCCAGCTCTTTCAGCCAGCTGATTGCCTTCTGGCGATCGTCTTTATAGTTCATGCCGACCACGCGAATGCCCTGCGCTGAAAGCTGATTCAGATATTGATGTTCCGCACGGCAGGTCGGACACCAGGTCGCCCAGACGTTAAGCAGTACTGGTTTGCCCTGAGTCAGCACATCCGCCTGATAAAACTGCCCCGGATTGTCCAGTGATTCGAGACGAAACTTCGGCACAGGCTTGCCAATGAGCGCCGATTCCAGATTGGTCGGATCATCCCCTTCGGCATTACGCGCCAGCTGCCACAGCAGCGCCGCGGCAATCGCCAGGAAGATAATCAACGGAATTAACAATACTTTGCGCTTCATACGGCCTCCGGCGCAGTTTTTTGCGGACTCACGCGCTTACGATAGCGAGGATCAAACAGACACAGCAGTCCGCCCAACGCCATCATCAGCCCGCCCGCCCAAATCCAGCGAACAAATGGTTTGTAGTAAAGACGCACGGCCCACGCGCCGTTTTCCAGCTCTTCACCGAGCGCGGCGTACAGGTCACGCGTGATGCCGCCGTCAATTGCCGCTTCGGTCATCATCGACCCGGCAGTGTTGTAATAACGTTTTTCCGCATACAGCACCGTTTCCGGCTTGCCATCGCGCGTTACGCCGATAGTCGCCACACCGCCACGCCAGTTCGGGCCAGTCACCTCTTTGACATCACGGAAGGTGAAGCGATATTCATGAATATCGACGCTATCGCCGGACTTCATGCGCACATCACGCTCAACGCTATAGTTCTGGCTAAAGGCAATACCAACAATTGTCACTGCCAGCCCCAGGTGAGCCGCCACCATTCCCCAATAACTGAAGGTGGTTTTCGTGCCACGTGAAATACGCAGCGCAGCTTCCGCAATTGCCAGCACAGCAATCCAGCAGGCCATTGCCAGGCCGAGCACCGTCATCGCCACAACTTTGCTTTCGAACAGCCACGGCAGCAGCAGCGACAGCACCAGCGTTGAGATGAAGGCGATAATCAATAAATTGCGGATTTTACGTGGGCGATCGCGCCCCCAGCGCACCAGAGGACCGACACCAAGCAGCAGCGCAAACGGCACCATCAGCCAGGTAAACATGGTGTTGAAGAACGGTTCGCCAATCGAAATACTGCCCAGTCCCAGTTGCTTGTGCACCAGCGGCAGCAGCGTCCCCAGTAATACCACCAGCATCGCGGCGACCAGCAAAACGTTGTTCGCTAACAGCAGAGATTCCCGCGACCACAGCGCATTGTTTACGCGTGAGCGAACTTTGTGTCCACGCGCGGCAAACAGCAGCAGCGAACCACCAATCACCAGTACCATAAAGGCGAGGATAAACATACCGCGTGCCGGATCAGAGGCAAACGCGTGTACCGATACCAGCACGCCGGAACGCACCAGGAAAGTCCCCAGCAGACACAACGAGAAGGCACTGATTGCCAGCAGTAATGTCCACGCTTTGAAGCTGGCGCGTTGTTCAGTGACCGCCAGTGAGTGCATCAGCGCAGTCCCCACCAGCCACGGCATAAACGAGGCGTTTTCTACCGGATCCCAGAACCACCAGCCGCCCCAGCCGAGTTCGTAATAGGCCCATGCGGAACCGAGCACAATGCCGAGCGTCAAGAAGATCCACGCCGCCAGCGTCCACGGACGAGTAAAACGCGCATAAGTGCTGTCCAGACGCCCGCACAACAAAGAAGCAATGGCAAAAGCAAACGCCACCGAGAAACCCACGTACCCCATATAAAGCAGAGGCGGATGGAAGATCAGCCCCGGATCCTGTAACAGCGGGTTAAGATCGCGCCCTTCAATCGGGAAGTTCGGCAGCGTGCGTGAGAATGGGTTAGAGGTAAAGAGAATGAACAGCAAAAAGCCGACGCTGACCATCCCCATTATCGCCAGTACGCGGGCCACAATATCCAGCGGAATACGCTGACTAAAAATCGCCACCGCAAAGGTCCAGCCGCTCATCAGCAGCACCCACAGCAGGAGCGAGCCTTCATGCGCGCCCCAGGTAGCCGCCACGCGATACCACACCGGAAGCTGGGTATTGGAGTTGCTGGCAACATAGGTGACGGTAAAGTCGTTGACCACGAAAGCATTGACCAGCACCAGAAATGCGCCAGCCACAGACATAAACAGCAGCCAGGCAAACAAGCGGGAAGACGCCATCATGCGCGCATCTCCGCGCGCCACGCCCCATAGCGGATACACGGACAGCAGCAGCGCAATCCCTAACGCCAGGCACAGCAGCCCGTTTCCAATTTCCGGCATCATGATGCTGGGTCCTTATAAACACTCGCCGGGCGACGGTGGTTAGCTTCCATCGCTTTCTCAACTTCTGGCGGCGTGTAGTTTTCGTCGTGTTTCGCCAGCACTTCTTTCGCGAGGATATGATTGCCTTTTTCCAGCTCGCCCTGCACCACAACGCCCTGCCCTTCACGGAAGAGATCCGGCAAAATGCCTTCGTAAGAGACATCTACTGAACCTTCAGCGTCGTAAATGGTGAAAGTTACTTTTAGCGAATTGGGATCGCGCTGCACGCTACCCGGCATCACCATCCCGCCGACGCGCAGACGCTGCCCGACTTCCGGCATTTGCTGAGTTTCACGCTTGCCGTAGAGAATTTCCCCCGGCGTATAAAAGAGATCGATATTCGAGCGCAGCGCATATAGCACCAGACCGATAGTCAGCGCCAGCCCTGCCAACACGGCACAGGCAATCCACAAGCGGTTTTTACGGCGAATATTCATGCAGCCTCCTGCTGTTGCGCAGCACGTAAACGCGCCTCACGCGCCCGCTGTTGCGCCACACCACGCAGAATTGCGCGATGCTGCATCACCGAGTGCACGACCAAAACCACCAGCGGAATAACGGTCATCACCACCGCCAGCCAGACAAAAAAGGCGTAACCGCCCATTGCGAAAAATTCATTCCAGGAAGCAAATGCAGGGGTCATTTACGGCCTCTTTTCAGTATCAGTTCACTCACCCACGGACGGCGTTTTTCCATCAGCAAAATCAAATTACGCATCCGCATCAGCGTCATCGTGGCAGACAGCAGCAGGAAGCCAAAAATCGACCAGCGCAGCGGCGAACGCATCGCCGGATCGATACTTTGCTGCATCCGCGTTGATCCCTGATGCAGGGTGTTCCACCACTCCACGGAGTAATGAATAATCGGCAGATTCACCACGCCAATCAGCACCAGGATACCTGCCGCACGGCCCGCCAGACGGCGGTCGTCGAAGGCGTGCCACAGGGCAATCACACCCACATACAAAAACAGCAGCACCAGTTCAGAAGTCAGACGTGCATCCCATACCCACCAGGTGCCCCACATCGGTTTTCCCCATGCAGAGCCGGTAACCAGGGCAATAAAGGTAAACACGGCACCAATGGGGGCCATCGCCGCCACCGCCAGGTTGGCCATTTTCATCTGCCAGACAAGGCCAATAAAAGCCGCCACCGCCATTGATGCATAAATGCCCATCGACCAGATCGCCGCAGGCACATGCAAGTAGATAATGCGGTAGCTATTTCCCTGCTGATAATCAGCCGGAGCAAAGCCGAATCCCCAGATCCAGCCGACGGTAAGCACGACCACACTGGCAATTGCCAGCCACGGTATAAACCAGCCACAGATTTGATACAGCCGTGGAGGGATCGCCAGTTGATGCAGTGTTTTCCACATAGTTTCGATACCAGACTCGAACAAAAATCAGTAATCCAGCGTTATTGAATGCTGATTCGTAACGCTGCCGCCGTCGCAAAAGGACTTAATGTCGCGGTGCCTGCCAGCAACGCGCCTAAAATTGCCAGATACCCGTCAACGGGCAAATGCATGGAAGCCGCGTCCATCGCGGCGGTGGCAAAGATGAGTAATGGGATAGTCAGCGGTAACACCAGTATGCTGAGCAGCACACCACCGCGCTTAAGTCCCACTGTCAACGCCACACCCGGTGCACCGAGAAAGCCAAGCGTAGGCGTTCCCAGCAGAAGCGTCAGCGCCATCACTTGCCAGCCATAAACATCCATTCCCAGTAGCATTGCTACCAGTGGCGAAAGGATGAGTAACGGCAGACCGGTTACCATCCAGTGCGCCATCACCTTCGCCAGCACAACGGCGGGCAAGGGTAACGGCAACAACATCAATTGTTCAAGACTGCCGTCCTGCAAATCGTCACGGAACAGTCGTTCCAGCGCCAGCAAGGATGAAAGCAGCGCAGCAACCCAGATAATGCCCGGTGCAATACGCGCCAGCAGTTGCGGCTCCGGACCGATACTGAGCGGAAAAAGGGTAATTACAATCAGGAAGAACCACAGCGGGTTGGCGATTTCGGCGCTATGGCGAAACGCTACACGCAGCTCAAGACGGAAAATGCGCCAGAACATCATGCGGCCCTCGTTTGCGTCAGTGAAATGCGGCGAATTTTACTTTCAGCAACGTTGAGCGGCTGGTGGGTAGTCAGAATCACAATCCCCCCCTGCTCCGTATGCTGCGCCATACGCTGGGTCAGACGATCGACGCCGTTAACGTCAATCGCGGTAAAAGGCTCGTCGAGGATCCATAACGTGGCACGGGTCAGCCACAGACGCGCTAAAGCGACGCGGCGTTGTTGCCCGGCCGAGAGCTGATTTACAGGAATATCTTCGAATCCGGCAAGCCCGGCCTGCGCCAGGGCTTCCAGACATTGTGCGGTATCGCCATCGCGATGATAAAAGTGCAGATTTTCTAACGCCGTCAGCCGGGTTTTGATCCCCGGCTGATGGCCTATCCATAACAAGTTTTGATGGTAGCTGTCGCGTACCTGATGCAAGGGCTGCCCTTGCCAGAGAACCTCGCCTGCGTCAGGGCGAGACAACCCCGTCAGCAAACGGAGAAGCGTTGTCTTCCCCGCGCCGTTGCTACCGGTGATTTGTACCCACTCTCCTGCGTTCAGCGTAAATGACAAGCCACTAAATAAGGTTCGTTCATCCCGCTCACAAAGTAACTCTCTGGCTTCAAGCATACCCACGCAATAACCCTGTTAAAAACCTGGCTCGACTTCACGCATATCGGGCAGCTTGTGCGCTATCCCTTTATGGCAATCAATACAGGTTTGCCCATCTTTCACCGCCTGGTCATGCATCTTCGCGGCAACCGATTTCTGGGCGGTTGTATCCATATACTCGAAGTTGTGACAGTTACGGCACTCCTGCGAGTTATTGTCCTTCATGCGCCGCCACTCATTCTGTGCCATCGTCAGACGATGAGCTTCAAATTTCTGCGGCGTGTCAATAACGCCAAAAATTTTACCATACAGCTCTTTACTTGCTTTGAGCTTGCGTATCATCTTCGGCACAAACTCGTGCGGAACGTGACAATCCGGACAGGTCGCACGGACGCCGCTACGGTTGTTGTAGTGCACGGAATCCATGTATTCCTGATACACCGTGTTGCGCATTTCGTGGCAGCTAATGCAGAACTCTTCGGTATTGGCTTTTTCCATCCCGGTGTTAAAGCCACCCCAGAAGACGATGCCGCCAACAAAACCGATCAACAGCAGCGTCCCCAGCGCCAGACGGCTGGGGGTACGCCACCATTTCCACAGGCGCTTAATCAGACCAGGCTTACGGTCAGAATTTCCCATAATAACCTCTTATTTCCCGTAACCTTTTGATGGGGTAAAGGTATTCCCCACGATTGGCGCGGTATCGGCCTGCGGTACGTGACATTGCAGACAGAAATAACGACGCGGAGCCACTTCCGCGCCCACTTTGCCGTCGCTGTCCATAAAGTGAGTAGGACTGATACGCGGCGCGCCAGTGGTGCGATAACTTTCGACACCGTGGCACTGCAAGCAGCGGTTGGTATTGGTCGTTACCTGATAACCTTCAACGCTATGCGGGATCATTGGCGGCTGATTCACATAGTTCAGCGGCATCCGTTCCTGCTCTTTTGGCATCCGAATGGCCCCTTCCTGTGTCCCGGATACTTCCGGCGACTGGCTAAAATCGACGCCATTAGCCGCCCAAACCGCGCCGCTTACCACCAGGGCCAGCATCGCCGTCCATTGACACAGCGCTTTCTTCAGGTCATGGCTTTTCATGATTTCGCTCCCGAACTCCATCGTGTAGTTATTGTAAATACATCCTCAGAACAGACATCCACGCAGCGACCGCACGTCATGCAATCGCGGCTGGTGACCTGCACCGGGCTTTGTTCATCCAGCACCGGGGCACGTAGCACATGCGGTTCCGGGCAAACATGAAAACAATCCATACAGCGGTTACATTTCTGCCGATCGGTGGCCGCAACGGTAATCACACCTTTGCTACCCAGCACGCCATACAGCGCGCCAACCGGACAAATGTGCCCGCACCAGCCGTGTTCAACGACCAGTAGATCAAATAAAAACAGCGCGAGAATAAGCAGCGCGCCGCTGCCGAAGCCCATTACCAGGCTACGCCCCATCAGAGAAACGGGGTTGATCCATTCCCAAATGAGCGTGCCAGTTAAGGCTGATCCCACCAGAATGACCACCAACAGCACGTAGCGAATGTGGCGAGGGATCGTCGCAGACTGATTGAGGTCAAAGCGCCTGCGTAGCCAGTTCGCTAAGTCGGTAATCGGGTTCAGCGGGCAGACCCAGCTGCAAAATAATCGCTTTCCCGCCAGGGCGTAGAGCACGGTGATAATCACCGCACCGGTCAACGCCACCGTGGCAGGCAGATGACCACTGGCAAGACTTTGCAGCGTCATCAGCGGATCGGTCAGCGGAACGGTGTCGAATAACAGGCTACTGCTGTAGTTGCCGTGCAAGATCCACACACCAAACCATGGACCGCTCAAAAACATCCCCAGCACGAAGAACTGACAAAGGCGACGTAACACCAGCCAACGGTGACTGCGCCACCAGCCTTTTTTCTCCAGCGCCTCGCGCCCGGCGTCACGTTTACGATTTGCCATTGTTCCCCTCCAGCCAACCGAAGCGGTAATGGTGACCTAACTCCCCTTTCGCCAGTGACAGCGGTAACACCTTGATTGCCGGTTGTTCCAGCACGCATACTTTTTCGCACTTACCGCAACCGGTACAGGCGTCGCTGTGAACCGTCGGCAGAAAGCGGGCGTGCTTACCGGTACGCGTGTTGCGCTCCAGCTCCAGGGTGATGGCCTCATCAATTTTCGGGCATTCGCGATAACAAACATCGCAGCGCAGCCCCTGAAAGTTGAGACAGTTTTCCTGGTCCACCAGTACCGCCAGCCCCATCCGCGCGTCGTCGATCGATTCAATCTCACGATCCAGCGCACCGCTTGGGCACACTTTGGCGCACGGAATGTCCTCACACATTTCGCAAGGAATATCCCGTGCGACAAAATATGGCGTGCCCGCCGACAGGCCAGAAGCCAGCGTCGCCAGTTTTAAGGTGTCGTAAGGGCAAGCCTGAACACACTGACCGCAACGCACACAGGCACTGGCAAAGGCGTTCTCGTTTATGGCTCCGGGCGGGCGCAACCGCACGCCAGATGCGCGTGCGGTTTGCTGTTGTAACCCCAGCGCCACACCCACGGCAGCCAGCCCGCCTGCTGTGCGAACGACATCGCGCAGAAAGCGGCGGCGACCATTTTGAGGTTTCGCTGACCGGGACATAATGGCTTACACCTTCTCCAGTTTGACCGCGCACTTCTTGAAGTCCGTCTCTTTCGAGAGCGGATCGGTCGCATCCAGCGTCAGTTTGTTAACCAGCTGTGCGGCGTCGAAGAACGGCATGTACACCAGGCCCTGTGGCGGACGGTTACGACCGCGCGTTTCAACAATCGAGATCACTTCGCCACGGCGAGAAACCACTTTCACTTTGTCGCCACGGCGCAGATCGCGCGCTTTCGCATCCAGCGGGTGAATAAACAAGACCGCTTCCGGGAAGGCGCGGTGCAGTTCCGGCACACGGCGAGTCATACTGCCGGTGTGCCAGTGCTCCAGAACGCGTCCGGTAGAGAGCCACAGGTCGTACTCTTCATCCGGTGCTTCCGCCGCCGGTTCGAACGGCAGTGCGAAGATCACCGCTTTGCCATCCGGTTTACCGTAGAACTTATAGCCTTCGCCCGCTTTCACGTACGGGTCGTTACCTTCGCTGTAACGCCACTGTGTTTCTTTACCGTTCACCACCGGCCAGCGCAGACCGCGCGCTTTGTGGTAGTCATCGAACGGCGCGAGATCGTGACCGTGACCGCGACCAAACCATGCGTACTCTTCGAACAGCCCTTTTTGCAGATAGAAGCCCAGCTCGCGGGATTCATCGTTCAGCTGATCTTCCGCCAGTTCGGATACCGGGAATTTGCTCACTTCGGGGGTGGCATACAGAACTTCGTACAGCGTTTTGCCACGCAGTTCCGGTTTCTTCGCCAGCAGCTCTTCCGGCCATACTTCTTCAGTTTTGAAGCGGCGGGAGAACTGGACTAACTGCCAGAGATCCGATTTCGCTTCGCCTGGCGCCTGTACCTGCTGACGCCAGAACTGAGTACGGCGTTCGGCGTTACCGTAAGCGCCCTCTTTCTCTACCCACATTGCGGTCGGCAGGATCAAGTCGGCGGCCAGCGCACTGACTGTCGGATACGGATCGGAGACGATGATGAAGTTGCGCGGATCGCGCCAGCCCGGCATACGCTCTTCATTGATGTTCGGCCCGGCCTGCATGTTGTTGGTACACATGGTCCAGTAAACATTCAGCTTGCCGTCTTTCAGCGCACGGTCTTGTGCCACCGCGTGCAGACCGATTTTCGCCGGAATGGTGCCGCTCGGGATATTCCACTTCTTCTCACAGATATCACGGTGTTTCTCGTTAGTCACCACCATGTCCGCAGGCAGACGGTGAGCAAAGGTGCCCACTTCACGCGCAGTACCACACGCAGAAGGTTGCCCGGTCAGGGAGAACGGACCGCAACCCGGCTGGGAAATTTTGCCGGTCAGCAGGTGCAGGTTGTAGACCAGGTTGTTGGCCCACACACCACGGGTATGCTGGTTGAAGCCCATCGTCCAGTAGGAGATGACTTTCTTGTTCGGATCGGCATACAGCTGCGCCAGTTGTTCTAACTGGTCTTTCGGCACGCCGGTCATTTCAGCGGTTTTTTCCAGCGTATACTCAGCAACGAAGGCTTTGTAATCTTCAAAGCTCATCGGTTCGGAGGCGTCAGAACCCGGATTCTTCGCTGCTTTTTCCAGCGGATGGGTCGGACGTAAACCGTAGCCGATGTCCGTCGCCCCTTTGCGCAGGTTAACGTGCTTGCTGAAGAAGTCCTGATTTATCGCATTGTTTTGAATGATATAGTTGGCGATGTAGTTCAGGATCACCAGGTCAGATTGCGGCGTAAAGATGATGCCGTTATCCGCCAGCTCGAAGCTACGATGCTGGTAGGTAGAAAGCACCGCCACGGTGACGTTCTGGTTAGAGAGACGACGGTTAGTGATGCGTGACCAGAGGATCGGGTGCATCTCCGCCATGTTAGCGCCCCACAGCACAAACGCGTCAGCCTGCTCGATGTCGTCATAGCAGCCCATCGGCTCATCCATACCAAAGGTACGCATAAAGCCAACTACTGCCGACGCCATACAGTGACGTGCGTTCGGGTCGATGTTGTTCGAACGGAAGCCCGCTTTGAACAGCTTGGACGCGGCATAACCTTCCCAGATAGTCCACTGACCAGAACCGAACATACCGATCGATTCCGGTCCTTTTTCTTTCAGGGCGGTTTTGAATTTCTCTTCCATCACATCGAAGGCCTGATCCCAGGTGATTGGGGTAAATTCGCCTTCTTTGTCATATTTACCGTTTTTCATACGCAGCAGCGGCTGCGTCAAACGGTCTTTACCGTACATGATCTTGGGCAGGAAATAGCCCTTAATGCAGTTCAGGCCACGGTTAACCGGTGCGTCCGGGTCGCCCTGACAGGCCACCACACGCCCCTGCTGCGTTCCGACCAGAACGCCGCAACCAGTACCGCAGAAACGGCACGGCGCTTTATCCCATTTAATGGCTTCCTGCTGACCAACAACGGCGCGGGCAACGCCCGGCACGCTGAGACCGGCAGCCGCC